>Ga0116227_10012348_pt1 | contig 13936 bp, 10 predicted proteins | sample S1TSphgellanicum_FD_89693 | JGI IMG/M metagenome (GOLD analysis project Ga0116227, IMG submission 89693) | Host-associated microbial communities from peat moss isolated from Minnesota, USA - S1T2_Fb - Sphagnum magellanicum MG | ecosystem: Host-associated > Plants > Peat moss > Unclassified... | reverse complement strand
CAAAAAAAAAAAAATGAAAATAAAAGGGTTAAAAAAATTTCAAAAAAAAAAGAGATGAAAATCAATGGGTTCAAAAATCTCCAAAAAAAAGATGAAAATCAATGGTTTCAAAAATCTCCAAAAAAAAAGATGAAAATCAATGGGTTCAAAAATCTCATAAAAAGATGAAAATGAATGGGTCCAAAAATCTCCAAAAATAAAAAAATGAAAATGAATGCTTTCAAATATCTCTTTTTTTTAAAAATGACTGGGTTGAAAAATCTCCAAAACAAAATTGAAAATGAATGGAGAAAAGATGAAAACAGTTTCTGTGATGAGGAAATCCATGGGATAATTTTGCATCCTAGAAAACACATTACAAAGCTTGAAATTATGGAAAGAGGATTATGTAGAAGCTTGCCCTTGCATGTGGAATGGATTTAGGATTTTGGGTGTTTAGGTAATCTTGAGAGTTTTAAGTTCCACTTGTGCATGCATGGAATTGCTCATTGGAATTGAAGGGGAGGTTGGCGAAATTTGGGTATAACATTTGGCATGGTTTCAATGCAATTGAGAAGTTAACTAGCCTTTTTTGGAAAGCAAGGGGGGAGATCATCACATGTAGCAATTTTCATTTTGGATCTTCTCTTGATCATTATTGGAACCTAATCGAGGAATTGGCTTATTTTCTAAATTGAAGTAGAACTTGAATTGAAGGTGTTACTTTGTTTTATGAAGGTTTAGGTTCTTTAATTACATAAGTATAATTTTATTGAAAAATTTATAAACTTGGCCTTACATTTTTAACAAGTCATTGCATTTGATTAGTTGTACATAATTAATATTATATAACCTTTATCTTGGAGTGTGTGCACTAGTCAAACAAACTAATTACACTTTCTTTTTTTGGTTTAATTGTGCATAATGAAAATGGAGTTGAACCTTATTTTTAAATTAGATTGGTTTTTTTAATTCTCTGTGAAAATGATCAAAACCAAAGATTTTAGAAATTCAAATAATCATCTCAAAACTAAATTGAAGGTTCCATTAAAAAATTTAAAATTAAAATTAGAACCAAAGATTCTTTTTGAAATCAAGAAATGGACAACATTAATTAGTACCTTGGTAGCTTCAATGCTAATTAAAACATTTGTATTAATGTTGAGGTTATAATGACATCTATAAAGCTAATTTGGGTGCAGAGGGAGGGTGGAGGGGATATGGGGCAGTTGTTTTGCATTATTGAGATGTGAGTGTTGTATCAAAGTTTGGTTATTTTGAACAATTGTATATGGTTCATGATGAAATGGCTTGAATGTTGTAACTATGTGATGTAGTTGAGAGGTTTAATATTATAGTTTTGTGATGCCTTTCGAAGTTGGAGCATTGGAATTTTGCATTGCAACTCAAAGGTTGAGTGTTGCAATTCTGTGATGTAGTTTAAAGGTTGAACATTAAGGATCTATGATCTAGGAGTTTTGAATCTCATAGATTTAACATCGTAGTTTCATAATTTCTCAAAAAAATTAGTGACAATCTACAAAAATAGGGTTTTGTTACATTGTGTAGTTGTTATGGATGGTTTCTCAATTGTTTGAGACTCCCTTCATTTCTTAAACAATTGCATCTTTTTCAATTGTTATTTCTAGGTATATGATGAACTTGTTCCCCTTTTTTTGGGGTTTAGGGTAGCAAATATGTTATGTTTTATTTGTTGCAACTTGTATTGGTTTTTTGGATAATTTTTTTTCAATTGTGATTTCAAAGTTGGATGCTCTTACATTGTGTGTTCTAAAATGTAGGTTTTGAGTTTTGAGTGATATCTTTTTTTTTCCCCTCGAATGATGACTTGTATAGAGATTTAAAAAACACGTAGAGTAGCTTTGATGGTTTGAGAATCCTAACTTGAACATCTATGTGATGTATAATATAATTTTGCAAAATTTTAAAAATCATAAAAGCCATGAACTTTTCAAATCGCAACTCATGGATTGTATGTTTGGATATCATCTTCTTGTGGACTTTGATATGGTCCATTGATTGATGTTGTGTGTATTAAGGACTTGAAACTAGTTAAATATCATATCAAGGAAGTGAAAATAAAATAAAATTCATGGTACTTATAGACTTTTGAATAAGCTAAAAAGAAGGGTTTTTTCAAAAGTCCATATCATATAGAAGCAAAAGGTGTTTAAAGCTACTTTGTATACATGTTTAAAATAAGAAGAATTTTATGGCAAACAATGATGACATGGAAAAAAAATGTCTAGCCTACCTACACTCATAGATTAAAAAAAGGAAATTTTCTTAATTTTGGGCTTTTAGAGAAGTCATCATGGGTGGCATTTTGGTCAATTCATTTGTGCATGAACCCAACATGGATTTTAACATTCACCATGATATGTTGTATGAAAAGCTTAATGGATTCAAATTAGAAGGTAAAATTATAGGCATGACAAGTGATAATGCATAATACTGATCCAACAACCTACAAACATTGTGGGTTGTCCTTAGTTCATAGAGATGATGATTGATGAACTTGTTGTTTAGAAGAGGTCATTGTTGTAATTGGGAGGGTACGATTGTTGGAGCTACAAAAAAAAAAAGGTTCTTGAGATTTCATAATTAGATTACACCTACTTGGGCATTATTTGCATTGAACAACCCAATAACAAGTGTCCATATTCAAGCCTCCCAAAGCATGAAGTGTATGATGTGCAACCCAATAGGTTAAACATCTAGTAATAATAATGCCATGAAATCTCAAAAATGTATCATTTCATATTCTTGCACATGGCATTACAAATATGAAAATATATATTGTTAATGAATATGTTATTTTAATTCAGTCTAGAAAGCACAAAAATATTTTAAATCAAGATGTAACTAGTTGGCAAGAAGGGAAAAAAATGAAAGTAATGACACCTTCAATCATTATTCAATTTTTTTAGCCAAAATAGAAACAATGAATTTAATTAGCTTTGATTAATTTTAGGTAGATGGAATGAACCAAAGTCTTGCACAACAAATACATAACATACATAACACACACAATAAAAGTGTGAAATTTATCTGTTTTGGACTAGGATCACCCATGCTCTTGAAGTTCGGTCTTTAAATGGGTTACACCAATGGGGAGATCATCACAATGCACATGCATCTAAAAACCTTTCTTTATGGTATATGTAGCAAATATATATAAATTTTCCTTTATGAATTCTTTCACAATCAAACAACACATAAGTTAATTGTATCGTATGTTCATTACACATAAAAGTCGTCACATGGTATAATGATAAATTAGCAACATGAACTTGTATGGAAATAGAAAATGAATCCAAAGCTTCACCTTTTAAAAATTTAAAGGTAGAATGGATGAATTCATCTAAATCTAGTAGATATAGTCATTCATTAACTTTAGACTAATAATATTATGTCACATTAATTTTTTGGAACATTCATATTTTCCATGGATAGACCTCTATAATATTTGACATTTCCTTCCTAAAAGTTTAATGTTTTGTCCTAGGTGAGGTTGAACTATTTGACTTTTATTCATGCTAAAATCAAAATATTTGGTTAACCCATACTTGAACCCAAAAGTAGATTTTTAATCAAAAAATATTTATGCACATAACCCATAAGGTCATTATTTATTTCTCATACCCACTTAGTTACTTTCTACCCTAAGGCATAACCAATATGATGTACAATTTTTATTTCTAGTAACCAAATTTGGTGTCACATGTGCCTCAATTTTCGTGAGACATCTTCCCAATTGAATATTGAGGTAAAAGAACATCACATGCCGTTGAAATAAACATGTTCAACACATGTTTGCAATACTTTAATACGTAGGTGGAACTAAACAAGAGTTCCAATCATTCAATTGCCTCTACCTTTGTTTAGTGTAAGTGCAAAAGGACATGGCTTGGAATTACCTTTAAAAAACACTTAGAAATTATAATTGCAAAAGATTGAAAAATTTTATGCTTAAAATTATTTATGAAATTCCATTAAATTTTTAAAAATGAGTTGGAATGAGAACTAGAGCTTTGCTAAATTAGAAAATAAACTACAAATTAGAGTTGAAGGTTCACTTCAAAACTATGAATTGGACAATAGTGATAAATACCTCTTGCATGTATTGGCTTTGAAAGTGCACATGAAAGGTTTTGAAATCCATAAATTCCATCCTCGAGGGGAGGTTGGAAGAGCCTGTTACACAATTTCAAGCTTGAAAGTTGTCATTGGAAGGGTTTGGGGGCATCACAACCATCACCAAGTTTTGTAGCACACTTGGTTTATTAGAAAACTTTCAAGTGACATTGTTGCAACATATTTTGGTTTGTTGTGACCTTTAACTCTTTAGAAGTACCTGGCCAAGGTGATTATATTGCAACCAACGAAGCTTGATTCCAAGCAATATCAAAGAAGTTCTTGGACTTGTTGATTTGAAGCTCCAATGCAAGGAAAACAACCATATGTGCTTGGCCACTAGCCAAACATCTTCTTGTGGTCATGACTTAGGGGGAGGGGGTGGGTTGGTGAAGCTTTGAGGAGAAAGATGGTGTAACTTGGTGGTAGCAATGAAAATGGTGATGACAAAATTGAATAGAAGAGACCAAATTTTTGGGGGAGCTCCTGCGCAACTAGCAAAGCTTGTGTACTTCTTGAGTACTAGAACCTTTTTGTTTCCCCACAAATTTTGTAAATTTTTCAACTTTGTCACTAGTGAATCAATTGTACACGATCTAAAACAATAATATCTTGATAATTTATTTTTGTCCAAAAATTCAACTTGTTTGCATGTTTACTGAAAGCCTGCATTCAGAAGAACCTGTGCTCATAGATATAGTCCAGTTCACATCCAAGTCTTTTCATTTACAGCTCTATATAAGAAGTCTAAACTCTAAACATGTCTCAAGTCCAGCATTGTATGTTGATTTTTGCAGGCTCATGTGTAGGAGCAAAGAAATGGGTCCATCACTATGTCCCTCACAAATTCATTCATGCTCTTGCAAGTAGCCTAGGCCAAAATACGTTCCTTTCTTCATCGAAGCCTTTTTTAAAAAAATTTATTGCTCTTGCTCCTTTGCTTGTCAACACCTTTCTTGATTCTATTTCTCTTGCTTCTTTGCTTGTTCAACACCTCTTTTCACTCTGCGATGAACACAGTTGAGAATACAAATTTTGCTCAGTGAATGAATGAGGAATTGTGGCACCCAATATAAACCCCGTTTTTAATCGTTTGGAGGGTGATGACGAAGTGATGGGGTGTCAAAATTTTCGATTTTTGTTGTTCCTAAATGGATTCCAAATATGTTCTCAAGCTGTTCTCCCTGCCTCCTCCCAAAGATGTTCCCAATAGCACTTCACTTTGTTGTCCCATATGCTCCTTGTTGTGTCTTGCTATGAATTTCAACTCAACAAAAAAAATTGAACTCTTGGTTTTCCACCAACTACCAAGAAACACAAGAGATCAGGGACACAATGCCCATCTGGGAGCCTCAAATATGCTGAGCTCTAGTTTCTCTCTTTCTGCTTTTGTTTTTCTTTTTTGGTGTGTTTTTTTTTCCCTTTCCCTTCTCTTCAAAGACCTAAACCTGACAATACGATACCTTCCTTCATTGTTGCCCCAAGTTTGAGGGCGATGTGCACAACTCTTTTGACGAGTCAGAGAGCGACAAAGAGGCATTTGGTCACTGGCTCTCTAATGCCTTTAGCTGCAAAAAAATCATTCACTCAGCTTTTCAAATATCTGTACCCTCCCCAATTCCCGAAGATTCTTAATATTCTTTAAAAAAAAACATGAAAAATTTCAAGGATTGCAGGAAGAGGAGTAGGAGTAGAAGAACAAGGACTCCATGTCTGTAACTACCTAGTGTTAAAATGTGATGTAGTTTCTTTCAGGGTAGACGACACTAAACACTTTGTGCTATCAGTCTATATTTGGAACACAAGCATTGGTTGGTACCCATAGTTTCTTACACTTGGTTATCGATTCTTCTTCTTCTTATTATTATTATTTTCTTACATTGTTATTTTCAAAATGTGGATTCATGCACACAGCCATTTGCAAGGAACCAATGGAGTCCATAAAAGCCACTGACTTAGCCTAATGATGTTTGGGTTTTGCTTGGATTATAAGTAACTGTTTTGGATGGTGTGCCACTGCACAGTACTAGTTCTTCTAATTATGAAAAATTTCATTCCATCTACAGACTTGGGTCAGTGTCAGATTTCTCACATTATGCATGCATCCTGATGAGGTTGTAGTTTGATTCTGTTGTGAACAGGTCCTGATTGGCAGTGGGTCAGTTGCTTTGTGGATCAAATTTATAATGTAGCCAAAGTTGAGATCATCCATCCATCCACCCATCCATCCATCCATCCATCTGAAGATTTAGCCAAATCTGGCTATAAACTAGATATGAAAGTTTTTAAAAAAAAAAGTTCTAAATGTCCTTCTCTATTTTTTTTTTCTAGCTACCTAACTTGTTTGAACCAAGTGTAGAAAATCTGGCAAGTTTTCTTAAAATTTCAAATTTTGGCAATTGAAAATCCAAAATCAACTTCAAATAGTGTAGCACATGCCGTTGGCCCAAGTGTGAACTGATTACCCAAGTAATTTTTTCTTTCCAAAACCATGTTTTTTTGGGTAATTTTAATTGAATTTCCAATGACAAAGTTTACTCAAAATTCAATAATTTCCAACACTTTAGGTCTAAAAAAATTCCAAATTGCCTTCATGAAATCTTACTCATTGGGGTCTTACTATTAGTATCATGAGTGCCCTCAAATTCCCATATAATCTTTAGTTTTGATTTCAATGAATTTTGTTCAATGTTCAATAATTTCTCCATTGTAGGTCAAAACATTATGGAACCAACTTGGTGCATCCCTACTACTACTGATTGAGGACTTTCCAATGGTACCAAGAGCACAGCAATGCCATAATGTGGGGGGAGGGGGGGGGGGGAATCTCAATGTCACAAACAAAACAAACAAACAATTTTCCTTCATAGATAGATTTTCAAAGATTAAAATTTTAATTTCACTAAAAGGAACAAGTTTGCCTGTGAAAAAATGAAAAGAAAAAAAAGGCTGCAGAGGGTGATGCACTGTGATGAAGGAGAGTCTTAGAAGAAATGTCCAAAGTTACATAGGTATGCAGAGAGAGATTGGGGGGAAGTTTGTAGAATTCCAAGTATGATCCCTTGTTGAGGAGAAAGAGGATCAGGCTTCCAGAGATGTAGTAGGTCTATTAATTCTCCAATTCCTGTGAAAGTGTAAGAAGAAGAAGAAGAAGAAGCAGAAGAAGCAGCAGCAGCAGCAGCAGAAGAAGATCATGATCCAATTAGGTGAAAAGCTTCTCATTAGCTAGTTGCAGAATCCAGCTCTGGTGGGACGATTCTGATTCTGATAAATCAGGCAGGCAGGGAGCGGGGGGATTCTTATTAGAATGCCAATTGGGGGTGTGGTTGGGTTGGGTTTGGATTGGATTGGGTCACTCACCTTGGGCATTGCCTCATATTCTAAAATGGGTTTGATTGACTGACCCCATTGCTGCTGTTGCTGCTGCAAAACCCTTTTTACTACTACCCTACTACTGTGCAGCTCCTGAGAAATGCAATCTCAGTTTGCACAATTGTGTACCTGTTGTGTTTTTTGTGTCTCTTTGGAACTAACTCACTGCTAGCTGGACACAGAAGCAGCAGCAGCAGCAGAAGAAGCAGCAAACAACAACAACAACATCAACGCTCAGAGAGGGCAAGGCAAAACAATTGTGGATTTTCTGAATCCTACAAACACTATTAAGATTTGGGTCCACTAGATTCTGGGAAAGCAGATGTTGTATATACATATATATATATATATAAAACTCACAATCCAGAGTGAATCCTCAATGGAATAAAAACTGTCACTCATTCGGTCGCAATCTAGACAGTCCAGTTGACAGCAAATAGCTGCTAGAATAAGTAGATTGAAGCCTTTCTTCAGGCCGCCTCTTCCACCCAACCCTCCTTCCATTAAAGCTATAGAGTAAAACTCCCTTTGTAAATCCCTTACACCAAGGGTGATAGGACTAGCAGGGTTGTGTACCCTGCTAGTACCATAGACTTGATGGGGTCACCCATGTAACCCTAAACCTCTAAAACAATGAAAACATCTTTTATTATTCTTCCAAAACTATGAAGTTGGGAAGTTCTGATTTCAAGCACTATCTTCTTTACCTCTATGGTTTTTTGGAAAAATAAAATGATAATAAAAATTTCACCTTCAATTTTTTGATGTAGCCAAACTGGGGATCATTTTACAAGAGGATTTAATAGCCAAATTTGGCTATAGACAGATATGAAAACAATAATCCTTGTATATTTTGGCTACATGCTGGAACCTGTTGTAGAAATCTGATGATTCTGCCCTCCCTTGCACCCCCGCCCCCCTTAAATCTGGCAAACTAGCAACATTTTGGTGCGACATCTTTTCTCAAAAAAAAACCTTTGTATGTGTTAAAATCATATTTTTTAGAGTTTAAAAGAGTGTGAACAATTTCTCCCAAATAAAACACTCCTTTACCTCCAATTCTATAATGTTGAGAATAAAGAGAAGCATATGGTCAAATAAACTGTTGATCTAACTGCGGGTCAAGCTGGAATGTCACATGGTTAGGTGGAGTACAACTTCTTCTGGGGAGGAAGCAAAGGATATACCCTACCCTAAATGAAGGAATAAATTGTCTGAGATGCCCCTCTCCAAGCATGTGTATAATATCCATATATTCACATACATCCATGTTATATTATATATTGCAAAGGAAGAATGAAGCTTCCCCTGACTCCGGACGGACAGTGGCTATGGACAGTAGCTATATATATGTCATGTACATAGTATCACTGTGTTGGTAAATGGAGTTGTTTTGTTGATGATTTTACTTTAGAGGATTTCCTAGCAAAACCAACCGACCATGACACCATGGCTTTTTTCTATGGTCTTGTTTGCATTTCAAATGTCCTTGCCTTCAACTGGATTACATCTCACTATCCTTCTTCTCCTCAATGGCCTACTCACATATTTTTTTTCTCCTTACTGGGGCTCCACATTGCTATGATGCACTATTAGTGACAATTTTTTTCTTCTTATTATGTTCCTATATATGATTATCAATAATTCATCATTATTTATGTCAATGTCAAATTCAATTAATATAAATATTATGAACATGAAAAGGTTACATGTTAATTTATTTTTTTATATTCATGTTGGTGGATAAATAAAGAGGTGAAATAGTTACAAGGATGAAGAGATAGTTATTAAGAAGAGAGTGAGGTAGTTAGGCTTGAAAATGAGATAATTATATTTGAAAATGTCTTTGAAATTGTCCAAGGATGACCATACAAAACTTATGCAAAATCAATTAAGAGCTTACAAAAGGTTATAAAAAAACACCTATATATTAGTTCCTTGAAATTCTCATTAGTGAAATTATTAACCTTATTCTTTCAATTCACATCTAATTCATTGGGAATTCCATATTGCCATTATCAAATTTCAAAATATCTTATCATTCATAAGGTCGATAAAGATAACCCTTTAATGAATAGCATTTGTTCATGTAGATGGTTAGTTGACCCTTTCTTTAGTCCTCACTACTAGTCAAAGAGGAGGAGGCATGCACTTGCACATGTCCTCTCCTCCTCTTCTTTACAAGAACAATTCCTAACCTCTCCCTTGGATATCCAAAAAATCCACAAATGCATTTGCACCTAAATTCCATGGGATCAATATTTGTCGTCATCCTTAATGAACTTAAACGCGAATCTAGTACTCCCCCCTTAATGCAAATCCAAATGACCCTCACCTTGCCCCGCCCTCAAAAACTCTTCTCCTCTTTTCTTTTCCTTGCCCCATCCCCCCCAATCCCCCTCACAATTGCCCTACATTTATCTTAGATTTCTAGTGAAAAAATGAATTAATGTAGAGTCCACCCTTGAGAAGGGACGGTAGCCTTTTGGTGAAGAGCCTCTTATTACAAAAGCTGACTACGAAATGTATCTTCTCTCTCTCTACATAAATATACATATGTACATACATACATACATACATATATGTATATACACAATTGATGGTTGTATTAAAAGCTTTTGAGAGTTCATTAAAATTGAGTTTCTTGTTGCAGCTAATAAAGCTTATTAGTTTACTTGTTTCACACTCCTCAACTACTACTAGCCTAATGACATGATGAGCAACTAACCAAGCTAGGCTACCCATGACATAGAAATAAACACAACCCAATGTTGACAACAACAAAAGGAAGCAACAACATAAAGGTACCTTCTCCTACCTGCTACCCACTTTTTAGTGGAGGTGTGCTGAACTATCTATCAGCCATGCTTATATGATGAGCCTGCAAAAGGCTGCTGCAATGTCAGAGAAGCCTGAATTTGGCGTACAATCACTAGGGAGACCAGGATATAGGAGAAGAGAGAGATGGGAGGGAGGGAGGAGTTAGGCTCATATCTATTATTATCTATACTTTATGTATGCAGGCCTCTATGTGGATTGTGTGTGAATCTGCAGAGCTAAGTGCTGCTGATGCTGCTGCTGACATGAGACACCACCTATCTCACTGACACTGGCATCTGCCTGGGGGTACTTACTTACTTACTTACACACATCCCATGGGGTTGTGTCTGTCTGCAACAATTTTTTCAGCCTTTCTTTTGCAATTAAGATCTGTGTATCGTTCTTGTTTTCATGTAACTCCATCATAAACAGTCCAAAAATCCCTGAACACAGCCGCAGCTGCTGCTGCAGCAGCCAGCATGATGATGATGATGGTGGTGGTGGTGATTGTTGTTGGTGGTTGGTGCTGTTGTTGTTGATGTTGCGGTGGTGGTGGTGGAAGTGGATTGTTGGTGATTTTTTTTTTGGGATCTTGGTGCGTTGTTTTACACCATTTTTCACCTCACCACCTGATGAGATAAAATCCCGACAGAGGCTTTTTGTTTCTTTTTTTTCTCCTTTCACAATGGGTGTACACAATTTGTGATGAATCTGAAAGCACACTCAAAAACACACACACACACACACACACACACACAAAATAATAATCAGGAGAAACGGTAATAGTAGACACACAGACCGAGAACAACAACACCATTCCAGCACAAGGGTTCTCTTTGACAGCTTGATCGCACCAGGCTGGATGGAAGCAACATTGGGTGTCATTTGTTCTTTGAACACAATCAGAATCAGAGAATCCATCTTGGGTATAGGTTATTACCCCCCCCCCCGCCCACCATGGCAAACCGGTGAAGAACCAATGGTTATCATGAAAGAACCAGTCATCGAAACGAGCGATCTTGGTTATTACCAAAGAACAAGTAAAAAAACCAGCAATCTTGGTTATTACTAACCACCTCAAAGAACCAGCGGTTTTCATGAAATAACGACTCATGAAGAACCGGCGGTTTTATGCACACAGTAAGTAAAGTTTTGTCAAATGTTTAGCGAAACATTGTTGTATATGAGAACCCAGTTCTTTGATGTTTGGAGAACAATGGGTATGTATGCATCCAAAGAACCGCCTTATAACTTGGGTTTCAATAGCCTCAAAATCTCCACACAAAGACATGAGATATGGTAGTAGTACCATGGCAAGTTCAACATTTCAGTGTTGAATAATTATTCTATTTTGAAAATTCCAAATTGAAAAAATTAGAATACATTAAAGTATTCCCAAGATTCTTTATTTTCCTTTACAGAAGTTTGCTCTACGAAATAAAATGTTTTTGAAATTTTCGACATTTTCTAAATTTGATATATTTACTAATTAGTGTGTCCAAGGTACTCTCATACTACGGTATTATTATTGCTATCAAATACTTTGTTTTTGGGGGAGGTGGGTGTATAATGATAAGTACGGATTGTGTGTGGAATTGGAGGAGGCAATGAAATCCTTGACTTCGAAAAAAAAGAAAGTTGTATCCTTGACATTTGAAATTTGTACATATTGCAAAAGATGTTCAAAGGGACAAGCTTGTTGAGCACAACAAATGGGTTAAGGCGGGGAGGGTGCAATTTACAAATTTTTGTTTGGGGAGCCTCTAATCAAGCAAGTTTGTGGAAGGCAACAAATGCTAGAAACATCATTGGGATGCAATAGGGTTTTAGGGTTTAAGTTTTCTCAATGACAATGGTTTTGCGCCAAAGTCAAGTCTTAAAATAACAAATTCACCTTAACAAATGAAAGAATTTATGTTTGTATTTTTGGTGAGCTTGTTTTGGAAAATAGATCATGGATAGTCCTCTTTTTTTCCCTTTTTTTTTGGTAATGTTGTTCAGAAGACCAAATTGACGGGATCAAAAATTATGGGCATGTCAGAAACCCCCTGAAAATAACACCCTAAAATATCATTCACTTCACTTTGTTCCAGTCAGATTCACTAAACTTTTTTTTTCAAAAAAAAATCCTTCACAGGTGACCCAGGTTGTTTTTAATGCACTGCATCCAAAATCAAGGGCTGACACTGCATGTTCATTGCATGCTCTTGAAGAGTGTTGTATATGGAAGGAATGTGCCACTAATACATTACTAGGTATCCAATTCAAGTATATGAGAGAGTAAGCAAGGTTTGGCCAATTTCCAAAGCTCCTATTGAGCTTGTGGTTGAGCCCAGGACGGTGACTCCATGGTTGAGACTGGAGGTCGAGGCCATGGGTAAGTGCTTGAGTCGGCCAAACCTAACCCACTCCTCGACATTAATAGCTGTTAGAACATCTCTATCTAGAGCCCTTTTTGTTGAACTTTGCCATGAAATGTGTTGTGTTGTTTGAGTAAAACTCTTACTAGTAGTTGTGCAAGCACAAGCCTTCACAACAAACCCTAGTGACTTGTTATTTTTTTTTCACATGCTTAAAATCCACCATCGTTAGAGCTCTCAAAAAACAGAAGCAGCCTTGAGGGAAAAAAACACAAACGCCTTTAGAATCCAACCATTGCCCAAAGCTCACCAAAATCACAAGCACTTTTTTCTTGTGTTCATCACCCAAGCTCGCAAAAAAACGCAAGCACCCTCAGATTCTAGCCATTGCTGAAATTCACAAAAAATCACTAGCACCTTTAGATTTTGACCATTGTCAATTCTCACCAAAACACACAAGCACCTTTAAATTTGATCATTGTCAAAGTTCACAAAAAATCACAAGCATCTTCAAATTTTTGCCACTGTCAATTCTCACAAAAAAAAATCACAAGCACCCTTAGATTCTAGTCATTGCTAAAGTTCACAAAAAATCACAAGAACCTTTAGATTTCTTCTCTATTACTAAAGCTCACCAAAAAATCACTAGCCATGGAAAAGAATTGCAATGACACACACATTTTGTGTCAATCACTTTGTAAAAAAATTCAAATGCATCATCTATAGGAAGAAAAAATTATACAAAGTTCAAAGAATTAAAAGAGTCACAATCACCCCATTCCTCTATTGTTTCGCTTTGTAGTGAACTCAATGGAATTGGTGCTAATGCATAAGGGACAGACAACACATTTGTAGAAGAGGTTGACATGTAAAGATGTGCAATTGGTGCAGGGGGGGAAGAACATGAGGTTAAAGGTGATTCTTCAATTTCAATGGTATTTCTTGGTATCAAAGCTGAAAGTTCTCATGTGCTTTTGCATTTGACACTTGATATTCACAAATTGTAAAAAATGCCAGAACATAGGCCTATTGCTTGATTGCACATCCTCTCAATTTTGATGCATGAGAGCCTTGAGCGCACTTCAACATTGGAGCCACAACTACAGTTTCAATTATTTCTAATTCTTTTTAAATAGATTCATTAACACTATTTACATCTATTGCAATCAAAGGTTTGGGCCTCTTTATAGGCTTTTTTTTTTTTTTTTTTTTTGTATACTCATTTTTGTTTTTTCATCGTTCCATTT
>Ga0116227_10012345_pt1 | contig 13942 bp, 9 predicted proteins | sample S1TSphgellanicum_FD_89693 | JGI IMG/M metagenome (GOLD analysis project Ga0116227, IMG submission 89693) | Host-associated microbial communities from peat moss isolated from Minnesota, USA - S1T2_Fb - Sphagnum magellanicum MG | ecosystem: Host-associated > Plants > Peat moss > Unclassified... | reverse complement strand
CCCGGTACTGCTGATGGATGCCGTCCCAGGATTGCTCGTGTTCCAAGTCACCGTCGGGCTGGTCAGGCTGGTCATGCTGCCCAACGTATCGGTACCGGTGGCGGTGAACTGCTGCGTTCCGCCCACAGGAATCGATGCCGGGGCCGGCGTCACCGCGATGGAAACCAGCGTCGCGGCACCGCAGGTCAAGTTGGCGCTGCCCACAATGCCGCCGCTCGTTGCGGTGATCGTCGTGGAATTGCCCGCTTGCACGCAGGTCGCCAATCCACTGCTGCTGTTGATTGTCGCCACGGCCGTATTGAGGGAATTCCAGGTGACGGCGCTCAGCGGCGTCGCCTGACCCAGGGAATTGGTGCCGCTCGCCGTGAACTGCTGCATCGTGCCCGCGGGAATCGTCGCCGTGGCGGGCGACACGGTGACGGCGCTCAACACCGCAGCCGTGCAAGTCAGGGTTGTGCTGCCGCTGACGGTACCGCTCGTGGCGCTGATCTGCGCGCTGCCCATCTTGAGGCACTGTGCAACTCCGCTGGTGGCGCCGATGGTCGCAACGTTTGTACTACCCGACGACCACGTGACCGAACTGAGCGTTTGCGACGGACCGGAGGAATAGTTGCCGGTCGCCGTGAACTGCTGCGTCGTACCCGCGGCAATCGACGCTTGATTGGGCCCCACGGTGATGGACTTCAACGTGGGACCCGACGAGACCGTGATCGAGGTTGTCGCAAAGCTCGACGAGGCATCCCCGGTCGCACCAGCGCATTCGAGTGTGGCCGTATACGTACCGGACTTGGTCAAAGTTCCCGTGGATACCGATCCTGAGGTGCTGCTGAACGTGACCGGGGTCGCGTACTTGCCGTCGGAGGCCGACAAGGTGCACTGTGTGGGCGAGTACAGCAACGGCGTCGAGGCGAATTGCGGCGTCGGCGGCCCGAAGTTGAGCGTCGCACTCCCGCCCACCGGAACCGTGGTCGCCGTGACCGACAACGTCACACAGGGCGGCACATTGGTGGTTGGCCATGTCCGGTTCGGCGTGTACAAGAAATCGCCGCTGATCGATAGATACAGGTTTGCCAGACGCGCATCGATTTCACCGGCCGGATTCGGATTGTTGTTGCCGCCGGCGGGCGCCGTGTACCTGAAGACGCTCGGGTTCGTCTGGTTCGCCTCGTTGCGCAAATAGACGTCGGCCGATGCGATCGAGTTGAGCGCGCAGCTGTAGTCGTTGACGTCGTGTTGATAATCATTGTTGAAGTAAGTTTGGCTCTGCGTGACGTAGTTCTCGAGCGTCGTCGTCACCGTCGCGGGCGTGATTTGCGCGGCGGCATCCTGGATCATCGCCGTCAGATCGTTGAACTTCGTGCTGACGAAGCCGTACAAGCCGGCAGTGGGACCGGTGCCCAAACCGTTCGCACCCTGGTTCAACCCCAACCCGAACGAAAACATCGATTCGACGTGGGTATTGCTGCCGCCCGTGTCACAGAAGCCGGTGAATTCGGCGAAGTACGGCGCCGTCATATCCTCGACGATTGTGCCTTCGATCGTCGGCAGGTCCGAGCGCGGCGCGAAAGCGACGATCTGGCCGTATGGCTTCCCCACGCCCTGCTGACAAGCCAGGTCATATGGACCCGGCAATGCCACCGTCGGATCAGCGTTGGTTTGGATGTAGATGTCGTTGGCGTTCTCGTCCAGCAGTTCGGCGGTCGACTTGACCACCTGGAACGACGCGCCGTTGGCACCCGCGTGACCGCACATCGTTGCCGGCAGAATCGTGCTCGGGAAGCCCGGGCAGTAGTTCGCCACATCGAGCGTCGCCGGCACGCAGCCCGGCGTCGGCGTGGCGCCGCACACGTTGATGGTAGGTCCAAGGCAGCTCCACACACCGTTTACCACCGCCACGCGCGGATCGGTCGGCACGGTACAGGCCTGCTGCAATACCGTCGCGCCCGCGGGAATCTTCGATGCGCCGGGCCCGGATATTTGCACGGTCAGCTGCGGTCCCAACGGGCTGCAAGAACTCGGTGCCACACAGGAACTGGCCGGCGTCGAACCCGAGCTCGTGACGGCCAGCCCGATCGGTTCGTTTACCCCTTTGCTGACGCTCGCCAGCGCCTTGTTGGCACCGCTCGCGGGCGGCGCACCGAATTGCAGTATCTGACCGGCATTCGGCCCCAGCTGCGCCACGAACGCATACGGCTTGCCGGCATACGCCCCCACTTTCAGTTTGGTCAGGCCCAGCCCGAGTCCACCCGCAAAGTTATCAGCGAAGGCATCTTTCGCGGTGTCGAAACGAATGATGCGGCCATCGACCGTCGTGAACAGCAGGCTCACGCCGTGCGTTGCATCCGCCGGCCAGATGTCCATGCCGAACGGCGCCGCGATCAAACTCAGGAACTGCTTCGAAGTGACCGCGGTCGAGGTTGGGCCGGCCAAAGGCACTTTGGGTTTCGCCAGCACGCCGCTGATGGCGGCCTGCGAATACACGATCACCCGCGAGTCGAAGGTGTCGCCGACCAGCACCAGGACATCGCCTGCATGCCAGGCCGGCGCCGCATTGCCCTCGGCCGTGGCCGCCGAGCCGGCCACCAACACATCGGCCAGGGCCAAAGTTTTCACACCGCCGAACGAATCATCAATGAGGACAGGCGCGCCCCACTCTCCATTGGCCTTATTGAACGGCAACACCCATAGCGACGGCTCGGCACAGAGCGGCGAACTTGGGCTGATGACGAACACGTCGCCGGCGCCGTCCACGGCCACACCCGCCGGATTTGCGGGACCCGAGCCCTTGTTGGTGTACGTAAAAATGACGCTCGATGTGCCGTAATTCGGTCCCGCGTAACGCAGTATCTGACCTTTGGTCGCGTCCGCGGCGATCAGATCCACCGTGCCGGTAAAGGCATTCGGCGACCAGGCCAAAGCGTCGAAGGAACCGTGCTTGCCGCCATCCGAGTTCAGCGTTTGGATGCCGGAGATCAGCGCACCGCTGCTGCCCGCCAGCGTCAAATCATAGATCGAATCTCCGGCCGCATTCGCCGCCGTGACGGTGAGCTGCTGCGGCGTGACCAGAGTCGCCGCGGCGGCCGTGCTGAACATCGAATAACTGACGAGGAGTGCGGGTGAGAATATCGCGAGTTTGAGCGCAAAGCGTCGTGCCGCGCGCATGCACGCGGCGATAGGCGAAGGCATCGATCATCCCCTTTTTTTTCTTGAAGGCTAGCACGAACCCTGCAGCGCATGTCACCTCGGGGAACGGCAACTTCGATCGTTATTGAACTGCCATGCATTCGCGAATGCGTTATGTCATCTCGCTGTGGGCACGCTCTTGGCCGTGACAGTCACCAGCGCTGCAGCCGAATCACCGCCGCGCTCGGCGCGGTGCAGAGAATCCAAGGATCGCTGTGTCAGGCTGCGAAAGATGGCGGGCGCGCCGCTGTTCTTGCTCAAGATCTCGTTGGCATGCGACAGGTCGCTGTCGGCCTCCTTGTAGCGCCCGAGACCCGTCAGCGCGGCGCCTTCGGCACTCTGTGCAATGGCCGTTCTCCAGTGGTCGGCTGACAGCGCCTTGGTGTAGATACGCTTTGCCTGTTGCGCCATCTCGAGTGCCTCGGAAAACCGCCGCTCGGTGACGCGCAGCAGCGCCACATTCGACAAGCTCGAGGCCACATCCGGCGAGTTCTCGTCGAACAGTTTGCGCCGCATCGCCAACCCTTCCGTCAGGTCGCGATCGGCTTCGGCGATCTGCTTGGCTATCATCAGCCGAAAGCCGAGCGCGTTAAGCACGCGTGCCGTCTCCGGATGGTTCGCCGGATACACTTTGCGGTAGATCGCGAGCACTTCGCGCATGTTGGCGATCGCCTCGCTCGTGTTGCCGCGGTCGTATTGCAGCGATGCGAGATTCATCAAGGTCTGTGCCACGTCCGGGTGATTTTCACCCATCAATTCGCGGCGCATGCTGAGGGACTGCCGGTACATGTCCTCGGCGCCCGCAAGATCGCCCTTGTCCTGCAGCGACATCGCGACGTTCTCGAGTCCGTTGGCGATCTCAGGATGCTTGTCGCCGAGCAGCTTGCGATTCATGGCGAGGGACTCGCGATAGAATTTTTCTGCCTCATCCAGATCGCCGTGCCGCCACAGCAGCACGCCCATGTCGTTCAGCACCTCCGCCAGGTCCGGATATGGCTCGCCGCCGCGCAGTTCGCGCTGCATGGCCACGGCGCGGCGCATCAGCGGAATCGCGGCGTTCAAATCCCCGCTGTCGGACAGCTCGCGCGCCAGATCTTTGAGCGTCGCCGCGACGCGCGGATCGGAGGCACCATAAATCCCCTGCTGCATGCGCAGCGCTTCGCGCAAATTCTTCTCCGCCTCCGGGTAGCGTCCCTGCGCCGCCAACAACTTGCCGAGGCCGTACAGCGAATCGGCCAGCTGCGCCAGGCTGTTCGTACCGTCGGGATGCGCCGATTCGATGCGAATGGCATCCCGATAGTCTTTTTCGGCGGCCGCATAATCCGCCACCCGGAACAACAGCTCACCTTGATGGCCCAGCGAATCCGACAGATCCCCCGGGGCTGCCGCCTGCAACGCACGCCGTGTCGTGACCGCCCGCTGCAGCAACGGCCGCGCCTGATCGTACAGACCCAGTCCCATGTACACCGTCCCCAGCGTGTCCATCAACGTCGCCTGAATCGCCGGCACCTTCGACAGCTCGGTGTCCACGCGCGCGGCACCCTTGTCCAACATCTCACGCGCCGTCACCGTATTGCCGCGCGCCTCGCTCGGATCCGAGATCTTGAACAGATCCACCAGGAAGCGCGTCGTCTCCTTGGCAGTGCGCGTCTCCGCCTCCGCACGCAGCGTCTGTCGTTGCGCCACACCGCGTTGCACCAAGGCGTAGGTCGCAAGCCCCGTGGTCAGCACCATGCCCGCGGTCGCGGAACAAGAAAAAATGAACAATCGCTTGTTGCGGCGCTGTTGCTCGCGACGGCGTAGCGAGTCGAATCCGACTCCCAGAAGGCCCGAGATCAGTTTCAGCTTGGCGTTGTTCTTGCCGTCCTTGCCCGGCCGCGCATCGGCCGCGATCGGCTCGGTGGGTACGTCCGACAGCGCACCGTCAGGCCCGAGCTTGAAACGCAGCGCCACCGGGAAACACTCTTCCAGCTCGCGCCCCGGCATGCCGCTCGCATACGGTTCGCCGCCCACGATCAGACAGAAGATGCGATCCTCGCGGCCCAGGCGTTTGAACGCCAGGATCTCCTCGTTGACCCACTTCGATTGCGCCGCCTGCGGGGAGCAGATCACGATCTGCGACGCGGAACTCGCGAGCGCTGCCGTCAGCAACGCGCCCAAATCGGTGGCGCTCGGCAGTTCCTCGCGGTCTCGAAAGATCGGCGTCAACCGCTTAGGCACCGGGCCGCGGGGGGTTTCGGTGCCGATGAGCGCCTTCGGCGGCCGATATCGTTCGATGCCCTTATGCAGCCAATCCGCCCACGCACTGTCGCGATGGCTGTAGCTGATGAAGGCAAAATACTGCCGCGACTCCAAGTACCCGCGCTCCTCTTGAGGTTTTCGAGCCTAAAGTTTTTGAATCTAAGGTTTCGAGTTCAAGGTTTTCGAGGCGCCCAGAATGCTCCTGCAGCGCCTGGAAACACCACCGGACTCTCGAAACCGTCCGCCGACACACTGGCCACGCCGAACGCAAAGTCGTCGATGGCTACGTTATTGAGCGTGATGGACTCCGCCGCTCCCGCGTCTCGCGAGAAACTCCACGATGGCAAACTGGTATCGCGCCAATGCACCCGATAGAGCGCCGCCGGCGAACCCGGCGACGCGCTCCACGACAGCTTGGTATCGGCGGTCACGGCGCCGGCGATTTTCACATCCGTGGGCGGCGGCGGCGCCGACGCCATCGCGGCCGCGGTCAGCGCGTTGGTGGCCGTCACCTTGGCGAGATACGGAAAATCCACGTGCGCGATGCTGTCGCCGAACTCCACGCCCGCCTCGATGCGCACATCCTGGTGTTGATGATGATAGTCCTCCGAATTCTCGGTGAAGCGCACCGCCGGGAAGCCCGCGTCATTGAACGCGGAATGATCCCCGCCGCGGCCGAAGCGATCCAGCCGGTACACCAGCGCCACACTCCAGTTGGGTATGTATGACTCCGCCAACCCCTTGGCATAGCGCGCCACATTGCGTGAAGCTGAATCGTTCTCGCCACCCTCGAAGCGCCGCTGCCGCGCGTCCTCGGAGGTCTCGGTCGCCCGCACCCCCTCGGAAAAGAGCCGCACCCGCGTATTGTCGAGGACGCCGTTCATGCCCCGTGTGCCGCCGACGATATCGTTGTTGAGATCCGCCTCAACGCGCCAGCCCTGGGCCTTGGCATAGTCGGCCAGCACTTTGCCGCCGTACAGGCCCTGCTCCTCGCCGGACAGCACCCCGTAAACGAGGGTCGCGGCAAACTTGTAGCGGCTCAATATGCGCGCCGCCTCCAGAACCAACGCCACGCCCGATGCGTCGTCATCCGCACCCGGCGCGTCCGAGGTCGCATTCAAAGGATCCGAGACCCGCGAGTCGATGTGGCCCGTCAGCATGACGACCCGCTCCGGATCGGTCGTTCCCTGCTGGATCGCCACCACATCGACGATCTCGGCGGGTTTCGGCACGCGCGGCCCCGTCACCGTTTGCGACGGCAGCACGACGCTCAGGCAGCCGCCGCAATCACGACCGATCTGCTCGAAGCGCGACTGCACCCAGCGCCGCGCCGCGCCGATTCCCCGCTTCGGCGATGCCGTGTCCGACAGCGAATGCCGCGTGCCGAAATTCACCAAGGTTTGCACGGTCGTTTGCAACTGACCCGGGTCCGGCGCCGCCGCGATCCCCACGAGCAGCGGCTGATCCGCCCGCACCACGCCGGCGGCAGCCAGCAATGCGACGAGGCCAAAGGCGGCAACGAACCACACCTCATTGAGCACGCGTTCAGGCATGAAGATCCCGCAGTATTTGCCAACGATACTCCGCTATTTTCATGGCCGGCGCCAGAGTGCTCCGAGTTCTCCTGGAAGGGCTGCGCAATGTACCCTAGCAATTTATTAACTCATTCGGGATGTACGAACGTGGCCAACGTGGACTTGTTGCAGAGTGAACCTTTGAGGTTCGAATTGGCGGAACTGGAGCGCGCCGCAGCACTGGTCTATGAAGTGATGTCGCCCACGCCGCTGTATGCGTGGCCCAAGCTCAAGCGACGCGCCGGCTGCACGGTGTGGGTCAAGCACGAGAATCACACCCCCACCGGTGCCTTCAAGGTCCGCGGCGGCATCGTCTACCTCGAGCGTCTGCGGCGTGAACATCCGGAAATTCGCGGCGTGATCTCCGCCACCCGCGGCAATCACGGTCAATCGCTGTCGTTTGCCGCGGCACGGGCCGGCATGTCCGCCACGATCTACGTGCCCAATGGCAACTCCCCCGATCAGAATTCCGCCATCGCCGCTTTCGGCGCCAAGGTGGTCGCATACGGCCGCGATTTCGACGAAGCCAAGCACGAAGCCTTTCGCGTCGCCGCCGACGAAGGACTGCACTTCGTCCCCTCCTTTCATCGGGACCTGGTGGCGGGCGTGGCGAGCTACGCCCTCGAGCTGTTCCGCTCCGGGCCGCAGCTCGATGCGGTGTATGTCGGAGTCGGCATGGGCTCAGGTATCTGCGGCCTGGTGGCAGCGCGCGATCTGCTAGGGCTCAAAACCGAGATCATTGGTGTGAGCCCGGTGAGGGCCAACGCCTCGGCACTGTCGTTCGCCGCCGGGCGACCACAGCCCCAGGCCTCGGCGCTCACCTTTGCGGACGGCTTGGCGACCCGTGAGCCCAATGCACAAGCCGTGGCATCGATATGCCGCGGCGTGTCGCGCTGGGTGGAAGTCTCGGAGGATTCGATCGCGGCCGCGATGCGCATCTATTTCGACGACGCGCATCAAGTGACCGAAGGTGCGGGCGCCGCGCCCCTGGCCGCGTTGCTCGACGACAGCGCCCGCATGGCCAATAAAAATGCCGCGGTGATTTTGAGCGGCGGCAACATCGAGCGCGCCCGCTTTCAACAGGTACTCGCGGGCGAAACTCCGCTCGCCGCTTAGTGCCCGCCCGCGCGGCTACCAGCCTGCGCCCGTACCCCTGTCGCCGCGCAAGTTGATCGCGACTTGCGGATCGCTCGCCGCGGCGCCCAATTTGATGCGCCCGTCCGGCATCGGTACGGCGATCGGTGTCACCTCCACCTTGGCGATGCCTTCACGGCGGGTGATGCCGATCTTCTGCGCCGTGGACGGCGACAGATCGACGATCCGTCCATCGACATACGGCCCGCGATCCTGAATGGTGACCACGGCGCTCTTGCCGGTTTTCAGGTTCGTGACTTTGGCCGTCGTACCGAGCGGCAAGGTGCGGCTCGCCGCATTGTCGGTCTGCGGATTCATGATCTTTCCGTCCGCCATTTTCTTGCCCGCGAAGAAGTTCGCGTAGAAGGACGCCTTACCGTAGCGCTTGCCGCCTGAACGATCGAGCGCCGGCTGCTTCGCGTCCTGCGACGATTCAGTTTGCCACGGTTCGATTTTAGACCTTACCACCGGCTCAGAAGCGAAACCCGAAGACGCGATTGCCGCCAATCCGGCCAAGACCGCCCCCGCTACGAAGTTGTTATTTGCACCCATTCTAAAAGCTCCATCTTTGATCGAATCACAGGTGCCAAGTGTTGCGCGGCAGCTTGCGGCAGAGTCTCGGCTGTGTACGCCTACGGGTGTCGGACGAGGGCGTAAACGCGACGGTATCAACGACTACGCCGAACTGTCCACTGTCGCAGATAAAGGCCGCCTCTTGATACGGGAAAGCAAGCGCCCGCAGTCGAAATTTGACAGTAACACGGCTGGCCATGATTCTTGTCTTTAGGGTCGGCGGCTGGATGATTGCAACAAACCGCCGACTTTCGCGGTCTCATTGAGACTCGTCGTCATTCGAGACACCTCAGCTGGAGCGGCTATGCGAACAACCTCGTCCCATTCGATTGGTATCGCCCCCTCGGAAATTACGCCCGAGCATAAATTCTTATCGCGGCGTGCCGTGCTGGCGGGCGGCTTCGGTATCGCCGTCGCGCAGTCCTTCGGGCGCGAAAGCCGCGCATGGGGTCAGGATACCGAAGCGCCCCTGACCTTTACCCGCAATGCCCAATACAGCGTCACCGACACACCCAACTCCTTCAAGGACATCTCCACCTACAACAACTACTACGAATTCGGCACCGACAAATCCGACCCCTCCGAGCACGCACAACAATTTCGCACGCGCCCGTGGAGCGTGACGATTGACGGCGAATGCGAGGTAAAGGGTACGTTCAATCTAGAGGACATCTTGAAACCCAATCCTTTGCAAGAGCGCGTCTACCGCATGCGTTGCGTCGAGGCGTGGTCGATGGTCGTTCCCTGGGTGGGATTCCCGCTGGCGGATTTGCTCAAACGCTTCAAGCCCACGTCCAACGCCAAGTTCGTCAAATTTTTCACCCTGCTCGACTTGAAGCAAATGCCCGGCGAACGCACCTCCATTTTGGACTGGCCCTACACGGAAGGTTTGCGCATGGATGAAGCCATGCATCCGCTGACACTCATGACCGTCGGCCTGTACGGGAAAGTACTGCCCAATCAGAACGGCGCGCCCTTGCGGCTGATCGTTCCGTGGAAGTACGGATTCAAGGGCATCAAGGCCATCAATCACATCAAATTCGTCGAAGCCATGCCGCAGACGACGTGGGCGCAATCCGCACCGAGCGAATACGGCTTTTATGCCAACGTCAATCCGGCGGTGGACCATCCCCGTTGGAGCCAGGCGACGGAGCGGCGCATCGGCGGCAACGTCTTCGATCAACGGCGGCCGACTCTGCCGTTCAACGGTTATGCCAACGAAGTCGCGAGTCTCTACACCGGCATGAACCTGAAGAGATTTTTCTAATGACCGCGACGCGCTTGACCGCGACGCGCTTCGTGGTGAAGCCGCTGGTGTTCATCGCGTGCCTCGGGCCTGCCATCTATCTGGGCTTGGGGGCGTTTGGCCTGTGGGGCATCTCGTTGGGCGCGGACCCGGTGCACACCATGCTGCACACCTGCGGCAACTGGGCTCTCAAATTTCTCTTGATCACGCTGTGCATGACGCCGCTGCGCGATCTCACGCACATGCTGATCTGGCTGCGTCTGCGCCGCATGCTCGGTTTGTATGCATTCTTCTACGTCATCCTGCATTTCGCCGTCTACATTGTGCTCGATCAGTCCGGACAACTCGGCGCCGTGTGGCAGGACATCATCAAGCGTCCCTACATCACCATCGGCATGCTCGCCTTGATCATGCTGATCCCATTGGCCGCCACTTCGACCGCCGCCATGCAAAGACGCCTGGGGCGTCGCTGGACGCGCCTGCATCGGCTCATCTACCCGATCGCAGTGCTCGGGGTCTGGCACTATTGGTGGGGTGTAAAGAAGGACATCCGCGAGCCCTTGGTGTTCGCCTGCGTGCTGGCGGTGTTGCTGGGATATCGTATCTACCGTCGATACCAGATCGGCGCTCACCTTACCCGGGTCACCGCGCAAGGCTGATCTGACTGGCGATTAGGCGCCTTGAAAAAAAGTTCTCTGTGATTCGAGCAGCGCCCGGCTCAGTCGCTCGGCCCATTCAGCCTGACCCGCTTCATCGCCGATGAGATCCTGGCGCAATTCGATCTCGACATGCGGCAGCCCGCGTGCTTCGCCGTGCCGCGGAATGGTGTAGTCGGTGGCATCGCTGACGAAGTAAGGTTCATTGTCGGCGATGTACAGCGAACGGTCACGACGCAGGTTCTCCAGCATCAAGCCTGCGAAGCGCCGGTCGCGGTTATAGAGTATGGCGGCGTGCATCTCGCGCCGCACGCCGTGGTATTGGTCCGTCATGCTGTGTTGCGCGACCAGGATGGTCGGCCTGCCCGCGGCGGCTCGGGCATCCAACAGCTCGCGAATCCGCTCATGGTACGGGTCGAAGATCTCCCGCCGGCGCGCCGCCTTTTGGCTCTCACTCAGGTCGACGTTGCCCGGAATTGCCGTGGCTTCGCTCAGCAATGGAATGGAGGACTCCACCTTGGGGTCGCGGTTGCAGTCGATGACCAACCGCGAATAGTTCTGCGCGACCAGCGCCGCGTTGAGGGTTACCGCCACGCGCCGCGCCACCGCCAAGGCACCGATGTCCCAGGCAATGTGCCGCTTCAATTCGGCGGCGGGCAATCCCAGCTCGCGCAGGCTGCGCGGGATGCGGGCGCTGGCATGATCGACCACGATGACGAATGGCGAAACGCCATGCCGCGAGATCTCGAGATACGCCGGCGGCTCATCCGCCGCCAGCAATGCGGCCGCTTCCGCCTGCAATGATTTCATCTTAATTCCTCGCGAGAGACGCCGGTCTTCAGGCCGGCGCGGGATAGCCACATGCATTTCTGGGTATTTAGCGCAGTTTTTCCTGTGTTTTGCCGTGTCAAAATGGCTAAACTGGATATATGTACAGCCGCTCTCGATCCACCGCCATCCGGGTCTTGCGCCTGCGGGTCAAGGACAAACATGCGGCCTGGCTGTCGTCGTTGGCCCGCGAGGTCAACACGGTCTACAACTACTGCAACGAACTGTCGAGCAAAGTGTTCGAGCGCGAACGGCGCTTCTTGTCCGGCTTCGATTTCTGGCCGTTTCTGAAAGGTGCCACCCGCGGGGAGTGCGCCTTGAATCTGCCCGTGCAAGCGGTGCAGGAGATCGCAGAAGAATACGCGCGACGTCGCCGGCAGCATCGGAAAGTCAGGCTCGCGTGGCGCAAAAGCCGCGGCTCGCGTCGCTCTTTGGGGTGGATTCCCTTCAAGGTCAGAACGATCCGGTATAACGCCGGCCAGGTCTACTTCGCGGGCCGTTGGCTCTCGCTCTGGGATAGTTTTGGACTGAAGGACTTTGAACTGCGCGCCGGCAACTTCAGCGAAGATGCCCGAGGACGCTGGTATCTGAATGTCTGTGTGCCCGCTGTTCAAAGAGCGGGAGGGGCGCGTAACAAAGCGTCCCCGGAATCGATCTTGGATCGATCGATTCCGAGCATCGGCATCGACTTGGGCTTGAAGGAGTTCGCGGCCTTCAGCGATCCCGGTTTGCCGCCCGTTGAGGCCCAACGCTTCTATCGCGACTGGGAAGGCAAGCTTAGGAGAGCGCAGCGGGCGCGACAGAAACCCCGTGCCCGGGCGATTCACGCCAAGATCGTAAACCGGAGGAAGGATTTCTTGCACAAGCTCAGCACCCGCTTGACGAGAGCCAACGGTGCGATCTTTGTCGGTGACGTCAATGCCTCTGCTCTTGCAAAGACTCGACAAGCGAAGTCGGTGCTCGATGCGGGGTGGAGTGCGTTTCGAACCATGCTTCGGTACAAGTGCGCTGACGCAGGCGTGTGGTTCGATGAAGTCGATGAAGCGTTTTCCACCCAGACCTGCAGCGTGTGTCACAGCCGCACTGGCCCGAAAGGCCGGGAAGGTCTTGGAATAAGAGGATGGCAGTGCCGTATTTGCGGAGCGATCCATGATCGTGACGTCAATGCAGCTCAAAATATCCTCGCGGCGGGACATCGCCGTCTTGCAGAAGGAATCCTCGTCCTTTAGGGCGAAGAGGATGTCAACTCTGCAACCCTACACGATGACGGTGAAACTCGTCCTGATTCTGGGAGACCGGCGCGATCAGGTTGCGCCTTGCTGCTTCTTCAGTTCGTCTTGGAAAGCCTGCTCCTTCTCCGCGACCGCCTTTTGATAGCCCTGCGGATCGATCCACACATCCGTGCCCGGCGCCGCCTTGAGCTGCTCCAGTTTCTCCAGCATGCCGAAGTACTGGCCATGCGCGCCGAGAAAGATGTCGCACGGCAAGGACTTCAGCACCATGAAAGTGTGTGCATAGTCCGCGGCGATTCCCGGGTAGGATTCCGGCTGCGCCCCCTTTGCGGCCAGGCGGAAACCCGGATTCACATTCCAACTGCCGACGATCACGACATTCAGCGAGCGTCCACCCTCCCTCACCTTCATGGTCCATGTCGTGCAGCCACGCGTGTGTCCGGGCGTCTTGTGCGCGACCAACACGGTACCTGCCAAGCGCACGATGTCGCCGTCATGCAGCACGCGATCCACCTTCGCCGCCGGATAAGTCGTTTTGCCGTAATTGAAGTCGGTCTTGCCGCCGCTTTCGACCACCGAAACATCGCCGTCCATGACCATGTAGCGGGCGCCGGTGTCCTTGATGATTTGCGCGCTGCCGGCATCGTGATCGCGATGGGCATGGCTGATCAGCAACACCTTGGTGTCGGCGTACTTGAATCCCAGCTGTTCGATCGCGTTCTTGATCAGCGGCACGGAACGTTCGAAGCTGGAATTGATCAAAATGTTGCCTTTCGGCGTCACGATCAAATAGGACGCCAGGTCTTGGCTGCCCACATAGTAGAGATTGCCGGCGATGTGGAAGGGCGTGATGGGCGTGAACCATGCCGGCGGGTCGGCGCTCGAGTCGGACGTTTGTGCAAACGCTTGGGAGAAGCATGAAAGTAGTGCAATTGCGACCCAGGTCATCAAATCAACTTTTTTCATAACGCTCCCCACATCCCTCTTTGCCATGCCGTGCTAGGCTAAACCCATGATTATACTAGCTGCCAATCCCCTCGAATCCCGCGGCAAGCGACGACATGCCGCCGCATGTACGGCGGCCGCGGCGCTGCTGACACTCGTGGCTGCAGCGTCGCACGCTACCACTTACACACTCGCCAAGAGCGATGACAGTGTGGTCGGCGAGGATCTGACCATCGAGACCGTGTACGAGGACACCCTCTATGATCTCGCCGCGAAGTACAGCTTGGGTTCCGAGGAGTTGATCCGGGTGAATCCGGGGGTTGACCCCTG
>Ga0116227_10012342_pt1 | contig 13945 bp, 3 predicted proteins | sample S1TSphgellanicum_FD_89693 | JGI IMG/M metagenome (GOLD analysis project Ga0116227, IMG submission 89693) | Host-associated microbial communities from peat moss isolated from Minnesota, USA - S1T2_Fb - Sphagnum magellanicum MG | ecosystem: Host-associated > Plants > Peat moss > Unclassified... | reverse complement strand
TGGCTCCAATCAATTAAAAGTTCAAGGAAAAATCACAAATGCTAAGAACCCATAATTGTTAACAATTGCTAACAACTATGAAAGATCATGCAAACAAGACATCTATGAGATTATTCAAATGCTACAAAATGAATTTCATTTTAATTTAATTTAATCTTAATTGCTTTTCAAAGTTTTAATTGATTCATTTTAATTGCAATTTCAAAGTCTAAAAACCTTGTTATGGATTTTGATTCACAGGCACTCACCTCCAGATTATCAAGGCCCATTTCAAGTGAATCAGATGGTCTGCACTCAAGGATCTGTTGTGGAACCTCAATTTCAACTGAAAATTGTGGCATCATTGGGTTGTGCAAAGCCTTCTCTGCTAGGTTTTCCACATTTGTTCCAGATCTTTTGATTGCATTTGCTGCCAATTGTGCTTTCACAGCTTCTATATGTCCTTCCCCAAATTGCGCCACTGATAGCTCAATACTTTTCAAAGAATGGTTTGCTTGTGTCAAATGCAGCATCTCGGCAAAGACATCCTCCTCCCATTCAAAATGTGACTGGCAACCAACCAAGTCAAGTGTCTGTAGAGTCTCATTTGTCCTCAAGGACTGTAAAACCATGCGCACATCTGATGGTTTTGAAAAAACATACCCCGCAAGGTTCAAATGAGTCAGAGCCTTATTTGAGGTCAACATGGCTGCGACAGCTTCAGCCACTATATGTCCAATATTGTCCTCAGAAACACTTGGAACGGAAATGTGCTTTAGGGATGTGTTTACAGGTAGTTGTCCTTCAGCACCAGTAAGAGGTCGAAGTAACGCCTCTATTCCAGTTGGGCTCATAGTAGAGTCTCCCAGATCAAGATGCTCAAGGGTTGAATTCTTAGCCAACATTGACTTGAAGGAAGCACCTACAGAGGCTTTCATGGTTTTATCAATGAACTTGAAATGTTTCAAACTTGAAATTACCACTAGCGTTTCACATATGGTAGTCAATCCTCTGTAAGGAAGTCCTGAGATGCACAACTCCAAGTACTCAACTTGGGTAGCTTGCAAGCTTTTGCACAATTGTTGGATTTGTTCAAAATCCAACTTTCCAGATATTGTCAATCGCTTCAAGCTTTGGCATTTACCAACGGCATCTATGGCTTTCAAGCGTTTTTTTCTGTCTAGAGCAGAATATGACCCTGCCAATTGGAAATTGCAGTCTATAGCACTGAATACACAGGGCATATTTAGCATGGAGACAAGATTATCAATATCCAAAGTCACTGAATCAATAGCAGATGTTGATGTTCCAAGTACATCATTCCGCAAGCAGAATTGTGAACGATCATTTGCAATTGATGGAGTATTTTGCATGACTTCATGTTCCTGTAATGTAGCATGTTCAGTAAAATTAGCCATTTACATGAGTAACCTACAAGTTTTTGTAAAATGAAATTTGAAACTTAAGCATTTTCCAATATTGTCTTTGAATGCTTTTGGAATTGATCCTATGGCTCCAATCAATTAAAAGTTCAAGGAAACATCACAAATGCTAGCAACCCATAATTCTGAACAATTGCTAACAACTATCAAAGATCATGCAAACAAGACATTTATGAGATTATTCAGATGCTATAAAATGAATTTCACTTTAATTCAATTTAATTTAATCATAATTGCTTTTCAAAGTTTACCAACCTTGTTATGGATTTTGATTCACAGGCACTCACCTCCAGGTTATGAAGGCCCATTTCAAGTGAATCAGATGTACTGCACTCAAGGATCTCTTGTGGAACCTCAATTTCAACTGAAAATTGTGGCATCATTGGGTTGCGCAAAGCCTTCTCTCTTAGGTTTTCCACATTTGTTCCAGACCTTTTGATTGCATTTGCTGCCAATTGTGCTTTCACAGCTTCTATATGTCCTTCCCCAAATTGCGCCATTGATAGTTCAATACTTTTCAAAGAAAGGTTTGCTTGTGTCAAATGCAGCATCTCGGCAAAGACATCCTCCCCCCATTCAAAATGTGAGCGGCAACCAACCAAGTCAAGTGTCTGTAAACTCTTATTTGTCCTCAAGGACTGTAAAACCATGCGCACATCTGATGGGTCTGAAAAAACATACCCCGCAAGGTTCAAATGAGTCAGAGCATTATTATAGGTCAACATGTCTGCGACAGCTTTAGCCACTCTATGTCCAATATCGTCCTCAGAAACACTTGGAACCGAAATGTGCTTTAGGGATGTGTTTACAGGTAGTTGTCCTTCAGCACCAGTAAGAGGTCGAAGTAACGCCTCTATTTCAGTTGGGCTCACAGTAAAGTCTCCCAGATCAAGATGCTCAAGGGTTGAATTCTCAAACAACATTGACTCGAAGGAAGCACCTACAGAGGCTTTCATGGGATTAGCCAACAGTGACTCGACGGAAGCACCTACTTCAAAGGCTTTCATGGGACTAGCCAACATTGACCCCGGGGAAACAGCTTCAGAATGGTCAATAGGCCCGGCAAATGTCAAGTGTTTGAGATTGTGATTAGATTCCACCATTTTGCATACAGTGGTCATAAATGCAGTGGTCACTTCTCTACCATGAAGATTTAACCGCAGGTCCAAATGCCCCACTTTGCTTGTTTGCACACTTTGGCATAGCCACTCGAGATGTTGAAGCTCCAACCATCCCACTATTGTCAGTTTCTCCAAGCTCTGGCATTCACCAATGGCAACTATTGCGTCAAGGATATCCTCATCACGGTGCGCTCTCTGTACTCCGTCAATGGACCATCCACCTGTATTGAGCTTGAAGGTACAGAGTATAGCCTTTATCTCAAAGGGTGTGTTGAGGATGGAGATAAGCTCGTTCACACCAGATCCTTCATGAGTCACCCTTCCCTCCGCAGCAGGGACCACCAACTCCAATTTGAAAGACTCCAACATGATCCCGCTAAGTCGTGAATCTCGTGTTGATGCACTGTCTGCAGTGAGCCAATGTCCACTCCTAGGGACACGCAGCTGTAGTAGGTTATCACCTGCCAACTCTGCATGTCTACTAGGAGTTTTTGATTTTCCAAACAGCCGGTAAGCCAGCTTCCTACTCTGTTTGGCTGTGTCGCTACTGGACCGCGCGCTCTGTTCTTGCGTTGGAACATCACCTAGAGCTGTCCCCTCATCTGGAGCCTCGAGTTCCATTTCCTCAACAGCTCTGATTGAATAAGAACGATACCTGCAATTACAAGATTCTGAGTTTATTATCACAATCAGTTTCCGGCGTGCACATCATATGTATGTAAATACTGGTCCCCAACTTAACACTTGTGTTTTGGTTCGTGCACGACATCCTCACATCTCACAAAGGTTCAACCCTTAAGCATCGCACATCCGAATATTTGCTAGAAATCTATTTTTTGATCTATTGTGAGCGATATTTCGATCCATATATGATTCAACAGATGGCTGGTGCAAGCTATCCGTACCTTCAGATGACTACCGGAGCCGAGCAAGAGATTGCCGTACTGCGATCGGCGAGACTGTTGTTCGTTCAAGCTATATTACTGCAGCTACAATTCTTCCTCTGCAGCATGTCCGTGGCTGCTTTCGTTCTATTTTCGTCTTCAACGCATGATTCTTCGCGTAGTTGCAACGCCTGTCTCACAATCCGGATGTAGCTAGTCGCTTTCTATCAGCACCGCTTGAAAACGGTACCTCCCAGTCCAGCAGGCTTGCAGAACTATGCTCCTCCCTGTTCATGCACCCATCGTGACTTTGGTGATCACTAAGCAGCAATTAATACCGGATATCATTCTCACCTTGTGTTAGTGTTACCACAAAGATGAACACCGCCAGCTGAACGCCTCCGCCAACGACAAAAATGTGATACAATTCAAAGTGTCCAAGCTGTTACACTCGGGTCACAAATCTTACATGATTATATAAAACTGCTGTAGAGAGTTCTACAGCTTGCCAAGTAGAACCAGCTTGAAGAGAAAGCTGAAAGCAATCTATGTAACAAAGAGACACTCACCTGTTTAAAAGCACATTGGACCTAGAAATCTAGAATCACAGAATTCGCACACTCCTTGAGTAGTCAACAGAGCAGGGGCACGCTTCCCCTGGATTCATCTGCACCCGAAACATTTACAAAAAGTTTAGATCTATGCCTGAGATAAAAAGTCGACAGTTTTCTTTCTGCGATCATTTGTACGTCATATGGCATATGGCAGTAATGTGAAGAAAGCAGAAAAGCACCAAATTAGAAGCAGAAAATAGAAACTTGCTATTGCATCCGCTACTACGTACGTCAATATGGCTAAAGCCACACTCTAATCAAGGAAAGCATGCGAGCATGCACGATCCAATGTTGTTATCTCAATTGTAAAGCTTAATAACATACAACTCTCGACGACTGCCAAGAAGTTCCAAACGGTTTGCACAAGATTATGATGAACCTAGCTAGCTACCTTCGGTCGTACTTGGAGTTGTGAACATGCAACGAGTCCAAAAAATACTGCAATCACCCGAACTCAATCAAACCCCGTCTCATCACATCGACCGAGCCTTATGTACACCACCATAGGTCCTGATACGACTTAAATGATTTTTGCAATGGGTCTGCCACGACTTCACCTGGTTCTACGTTTCTAGCAAAAAGACATCAGTACCATATTATCAGATGACCAAAAAAAGTATCAGATGACCAACCTCTTCAATCTCGCTACATCAGTTGGAATCCTATTTGCAAAGGATCAGAATTTGCGAAAGTAGTATCTTCCAAAAAATTACTCACCAATGGTCCAAACAAGCACAGCTATAGCGGCATCAGCTGCTAGTAAAACGACGGCCCCCTTTGATCAACCCGTGACAGACTGAAACAAAAGCCGGAGATCAGTCTGATCGACTGCATATGTATCTGGAGGGTTTCTGGAGCAGCCGTGCAAAGCAACACAAACGCAAAGCCGGTATGAATCCGGAACGAAACTTAGGTACAATTAAAGCTGTGCAAATTTTTCAGTGCCCACAGAAGCGCAGATGCTTCCTGATAAGACTAATGCACGAACACAAGAGACGCTTCGATGCCTCAGGAAATGCGGATTGATGCTGCAATCAACACGCTACGCGGTTTTGACTTCTGATTCCACTTCAAACTATTTTAATGCACGGACAATACTAGATGCTTCAGGAATCAGGGCGCGAGAATATGTAGGCAATAGAAATCATAGGTAATAGCAAGTGGTCCCCCTCATGGAAGGTGGGATATTTGTAAGCATGAAACAAGGAGCATCACACACTCTACAACCTCAAGTTGCAAATTGAGAGTTTGTAGTAATCCAATTTGAGCAAATCAGAAGAGAAGAGTTGCTGGATTTTGGTAAACAGAGGTTAGAAAATAACACCTGTTGCTCCTCGCATAATGGCTCTGCCTTTCAAATCACATCAGTAAGGATGATAAATACAAAGGCCAGCTTTACACTAGGAGTCAGGGCCCAAAAAAACTTGGGGCCAACTTTGAGCATTTTTTGGTTTGCAAATTGGCCTCCCAAATTTGATGGTATCCTTTCTTCAACCTTGGGGCCAATACAAGGCCACAAAGTTCAGCATACCCTACTTAATGGGTCCGTTTCTGGGTTGCAGCACAATGGCCTTCCCTGAAGGGCAGAGCCAATAAAAACAGGCTAATTAGCAAACTATTGTCTTTCCATGGACTTAGGTATGTAACAGTGTTCTGCATGTAAGTGTCGATAGTCATATATTGGGAACGTCAAAAATTTTGACATTTACACTTATCCTGTTGCAGTGTATATTTATTTATTTTACACTTACACAAGGCCAGTGTAAATATTTGTCAAATACTCTTACACAGCTCCATGTAAATGTATTAGGGTATGTAGGGGTAAATACTAAAATTATTTGTAAAGTGACCCTGTCTTTGGGCCTCCTTTCACCCAAACCCTTCTTTCAGGGGTATCCATGAAGTAAGGGAATTTTATTAAATCTAGGAATAAGGTTCAAGACTAACTATCCTAGCTTTACAAGTAGCAGCAGTGAAAATATATGCAGTAACAGTGGAGCCACTAAAAGAAAAGGAAAGACAGGGTGAAACTCAGTTCACCACAAAAACTGAGGTCCCCCCACCCTGGAATGCTAATGTTTTTTTTGTTTTTTTAGTCTCACCCTATTTATGATCGAACTCAGGGTTCTGGTGTTGTTTTCCTTGCTATACAGATAATTTTATTATATATCTTTAATGACCAGCCCTTCTTGCAAAGTCATATGAATTAGTTGTGGGTTTTTATATTTTGATGGTTTTTTTTGCAATGGGCCATTTAGCTGGCATATCTTTAAAAACATTAAGAAATCTCCCCTCCTCAAGTAAAAATCACATTTTTTACACAGCCATGTAAATCATATATATATTACATTTACATTGTTTTATCAGACAGTATAAAATTATATAAGTATATTTATTTTTACACTTACATTGTTTTACAGGTTTGAGCCTGTGAACAGGCCAGGCTATGCCGCTGTCTGTGGCCTGTGCACGGTATTCTTTAGTAAAAGGCGAAAGAATAGTTCGCTTTGCACTGACCACGCGACTTTCTGTGAACAGGCCAGAGCCCCAGTGAAAGGGGTGAGAACTCATGAAGCATCTCTAGCAATGCATAAAACGTTTTGGGAAAAAGAAAAAAGATGTTAATTAACTTTGCGAAGAGAGTGGGTTTGGCGGCCAGGCAGGTTAATGGGATTAAACTCACTCCAGGCCCAAAGGGGTTTTTCCCAAAATGCTCCTGGTTGAAAACTTTGGGGCACTACAATAGTTGTTGGCAGCATTGGTGTGGATGCAATCATTCAATTCTTCCAGCTCCTTCAGAGAGAGGTCTGGGTGATTTGGCCCATAATTTTGGGATTGCCGCCACAGTGAGGTTTCACTCTAAACCGACCTGCATTTGAAATTCTTGCATAATAACCTGCATACAAATTTCCTAACCCTTTCTCCTAGTTTTCCGACTATAAACATCACATATTAACCATTGTGAATATGAATGAAATCACATCTTAAACATCGACCAAAATGATGCTTATGAATAAATGGGCTCATTAACAAAATAATACCCAAGGGCACTCCTAGGACAGTGGTATGCTGATTTCACCTCTGGAGGTTCCTAAGGACAAGGGAGGGAGAGAATCCAGGGTATTACTGTGAATCTGCAGTGAACACTAGTTACTGATTATGCAATGTGCCTAATGGGCAAGCCGAAATTTCCAATAGCCAAAGAAACTCAGGCAATGGCCTTTACTCACCACGCTCCATGACATAGGTAGTGGTTTTCATGATTCACACAAATGGGCATGTACTTCATAACTTATCATTTGAATTTTGAAAAAAAATTTGGGAAAAAGTGACATTTGGATATAGTCCCTTCAGATAGGCATAAAGTATATTATAGAGAGGGGAGTGGTGCCTCCTCCCAAAGGTTACGGGTTGTAAAGCTTATGTTTGAGGTTGTCCTTATTAAGTCCATTACATCACTTCCATTCAACTTGCATTAATAACTTTCTTCTTTTAATTGTGTAGGTTGATTTCATTTTGAACCCCCACTTGTGAGTTTGTTTTAGTCTCATCTCAAAGCTCTAGCATGCCCTCTTACCTTCGAAATGTTGTGAGTTAGAAAAGGAGTCCCAACTTTCATATTTTTTTGTTATTTCATTTTAAGATTCATATTTGGGTTTGTTAAAAAGTTTGGGGGCGCGTTAGCCATGGAAAAGGTTCATGGGTTTCATTAACGATGTCCAAACAAGCCTAAGTTTGTTTCTCGTGAAACTCGTCACCAAAAGGGGAAGTGATATCATAGATGCCAACACAATGGAGTTCATTCATATGCGTGTTCACCTATGATTTTTAATTAACTTATGTCTAATTCTTAATTTAATTTTAATCCATTCTTAGTTATCTTTTTATTAACTTTCACATAATTTCCAATTAACTTTTAATTCATTTGTAGTTATCTTTTAATTATCTTTTAATTCACTTCCAATTAACTTTAACTTAAGTTTCAATTTCAATTTTAGTTCATTTCTAATTAACTTTCAGTTATTTCATAGTTAATTTTTCGTTCATTTCATATCATTCTTAGTTAATTCATAATTCACTATTTATTTTCACATGGATGAACATGGGGCACATGTAGGTTGTAAGTTTTTTGAAAAACTTCTTTGAATTAAGTGCCCAATGGGTGTAAATAGAAGTGAAATCCCACATTACTTTCAATTTGTTCTAAATTAATTTTGGGTGCATATCTTTGTCATGATCTCGTTTTATTTTTGTAATGATGAAATCCTTTTGCATCCACATCGTGCTTTTTGTTTTTGATTTTTTTATTCTATGATTTAGATTTAGAACTAAGCCTACCTTTGTTCATGTGGTTTGAAAATCTTATTTAGTTTTTTTTGTGTTTAAAACAATTACACATTTTCAACAATTGATTCATTTTTTCAACTATTATTTTTTTAGGTGTGTATGGAGTGGTTATTTGTTTTATGAAACCATTTTTTTACAAAACACATTAAAATTCCTAAATTATATTTTTCATCTCCATCATCTAATTCTCTTAATTTATTTTTTCTAATTTGAATTTTCACCAAAACTTTTAAATTTTGGAACTTATCAAACAAACCAAACTTAAATTTCATAATGTAAAGCAATGTTTTTCTAAAAAAATCATCAATCAAGGTTTAAAATATATTTTTCTCCTTTATGAAATATTAGTCCCATGGGACCACACAAAGTTTACATGCACAAGTTCAAGTATTGGATCTGCACAAAAACCCTCATTTTAAAAAAATGGGATCTATGTTGGTGTTTACCATATACACACCCATGACAAAAACTCAATTTGTGATTTCAATTGAAATTAATTCCCTTATTAAGGTTATTTATGTCCATGGTTGTTAAACACTACATATAAACATGTTTCACCTTCTAATGCCATACATCATTTTTATTAAATTTTGTGTTACAATTTATAATTAAGGATTGAGTGGTTCTAACCAATTTATATAACTTTTTTTTAAAACATCTATAAACACCTCTTGTAACCACATGTGAAAAACTTTTAAACTTTTTTTTTCATCCTACTTTTTCTTGTGGTAGTTTCTTGGGGCATTAAAGTAAAAATGGCCAATGGTCTTTAATTAATTTAATCAAGATGGCCAAAGATCTTTAGTCCAAATGACTAATGGTCTTTAGTCAAGTTGAACACTTAATCAAAATGGCCAATGATCTTTAGTAAAAATGATCAATTTAATCAAGGTTTAGCCATTATCTTTAATCATTATTTAAAATCATTAAGTTTAAAGATTAAATTTAACCATTACTTTTAATCATTAAATTTGGCCACTAAATTTAAACATTATGTTCAACCATTATTTTAAATCATTAAGTTTGGCCACTAGGTCTAGCCATTATTTTAAATCGCTAAATTTAGTCACTAGATTTAACCATTACTTTTAATCATTAAATTTGGCCATTAAATTTAAACATTATGTTCAACCATTACTTTAAATCAATAAATTGAACCACTAGGTTTAACCATGATATTAAATCACTAAGTTTAGCTATTATTTTAAGTCATTAAATTTAGTCGTTGAGTTTAATCATTATTTATGTTAATATGTTTAGCCATTAGATTTAGCCATTACTTTAAGTCATTATGTTTAGCCCTTTTTTTAAGTTACTAAATTTAACCACTATGTTTAACCATTTTTTAAGTTACTAAATTTAACCATTATGTTTAGCCATTACTTTAAGTTACTAAGTTTAACCATTTTGTTTAAGCATTATGATTAGCCATTATTTTAAATTATTAACTACTAAATTTCACCACTAGATTCAGCCATTACTTTAAATCATTGAGTTTAGCCATTAGCTTTAGTCATTACTTTAAATCACTAATTTAGCCACTAGTTTTAACCATTATTTTAAACCATTAAATTTAATCATTGGGTTTAACTAGAAGTAAATTCATAGAATTTAATCATTAAGTTTAGCCATTATCTTAAATCATTGAGTTTAACCATTAAATTTAACTAATAGTTTAAACCATTGAGTTTAACCATTAGGTTTAAGCAATAGTTTAAACCATTGAGTTTAGCCACTAAGTTTAACCAACTAAGTTTAACCTCTAAGTTAAGTTAATATTTTAAGCCACTAAATTTAAACATTAGATTTAACTATTATTTTAAACCATTGAGTTTAACCATTAAGTTTAACCATTATTTTAATTCATTATGTTTAATCATTAGGTTTAACCATTATTTTAAATCATTGAGTTTAGTCACTAAATTTAGCCATTAAATTTAACTATTATTTTAAGTCATTGAGTTTAACCATTAGGTTTAGCTAACAATTTCATTAAATCATTGAGTTTAACCATTAGGTTTAAACATCATTTTAAATCAATGAATTTAATCACTATGTTTAGCCATTATTTTAAATTATTAAGTTTAACCACTAAGTTTAATCATTAGATTTAATCATTAAGTTGAACCATTGGGTTTAGCCATTACTTTAAACCATTGGGTTTAACCATTAATTTTAACCAATGGTTGAAGCCTCTGAATTTAACCATTAAATTTAACTCAATATTTGAAACCACCAAGTTTAACCACTAGGTTTAATGATTACTTTAAATCATTAAATTTAACCTTTATTTTAAATCATCGAATTTAACCATTAGGTTTAACCATTACTTTAAGGCATTGAATTTAATCACTAAGTTTAACCGCTATTTTAAGTCACTAAATTTAATTACAAAACTTGATTAAAAAATGAATTATTTTGATGATGTAGTCCATTGGTAAGGACTTGGTTTATCATTCGAAAGGTTTGGGGTTCAATTTTTTATATTTATAACTTATGTGCATGTTAAAAAGGCTAAAGTAGGTAGGTTAAACTAAGGTAATTAAATTAGGTTAGGTAGGTAGGTTAGGTTAGGCCAGCATTTACCTACCTAAGTGTCTTTTTTTGACCTACTTAAACCTATTTACTACCTACATACCAATCAATTTTTAAAATAATAATTCAAAAAATAATTTTAATTTAGGTATAAAATTGACCTAGTCAAATGGTCCATTATACACAAGTCAAATAGTTAGTCAAATAATCAATCATTTTGTCAGTCACTCCACCAATCAAATGATAAGGTCAAATTTGATTGCCTACTCGTGCTGGACATCTACAAAACGACTTGTCTAGATTAACAAGGTGGTTTTTTTAACACCTATCACTTTTGAATTTTTTTACTAGAAAACCTAGTTGAAAAAACCATGAATTATAATAGTGAAGAGAAACTTCATTTTCAAACATGAAAATTATTGCCATAAAGTTTTTCAATGTTTAAACATAAAAAATAGATGGCATGATTATGAGTAGAACAATGACAAAAAACAAACACCCAAAACTTAAAAAACTTTTGAATAAATAACTACAACATGCAACATTAATTCTCTTTCTTCCAAGAAGAATTAAGCTCTAATATTATACTGCAAATTGATATCAATGGAAGAATAGATATGATATTACATTGCAAATTGATCTCAATGGAAGAATAGATATGAATAAAACATATATTTATAATGAGTTCTCACCACAACCAAAAGATCACACAAGTTGTTGCAAACTTTACTATTCACCTTTGAGTTATATAATAGGAGGTGAATATCCCACATGGAAATGTTACCTTCCTTAATATTATTACATGCAAGACGTTGTTAACCCATGCAAATGTTACCTTCACCTAATGTAATGAATTATTTAATTAACTTTCTTTCAAGTATTTCATAATCCCAAAAAAATAAGTGCATAAAAAACAAATAGCTAAGAAAAAATTAGCTCGTTGAAAATAATTCAATAAGATGTTGACATCCTACATTTTAACCATAAGAGTAAATGTCTTTAGTTTTTAAGATTTGGAATCAAATTAGGGTGGAATAAGGAGGTTAGTTTTCAAAGAATTAAAAACACTCTTGATTCAAGTCTAATGTTGTTTTTCCAACATATTCTATTCATCTTAAATAAGACTTGGAATGGTGGGCAATAACCAAAAAAAAAAATCAACCTTTGTTAGGTAGCATACAAGTTATCAAATAGCCTAAAATTTTTCAAGCATTACAATTTTCCAAAGTGCAAAAAATGTTTGGGTATAAATGAAGTTTGTTTTCAACCTTTACCCTTCTCAAAACTATCAAGGAGCATAAAAACCCCAAAACGAAAAAAATTCTTGAATATCAAGATTTCTTTAGAATACCCAAATTTTTTGGGCAAAAATGAAAAAAATCAACCATTATAATCTTCCCAATAAAACTAAAAATTCCAAAATTGCCTGCAATTTTTGGAGCATCTTTGAAAATTTTCTTTCAAATCTTTTGAAACACTAGGAGTTTTTGATTTCACAAAATTTGTAGCCCTATAAATGTGCCCAAAATTATCAAGAAACATAAAAAGTCCCAAACTATTCAAAAAAATTGAACATCCTAGAAAACATTTTTCAAGACTTCTCTAAAATGCCCAATTTTTTGAGTAACATGCTTACATTTCACCAAGCTGGCCAAACTTTTTGTGTAATTTTGAAAACCCTTCCAATGTGAACAATCCAATGTAGGCTTAAATTAACTCTATCATACTATTATATTTGTTCCTTCGTGTGGATGTTGTGGGGGTTAGTTTATTTCTTATATTTTAGTTGTTTTAAACCCCCCATCAATAAAGGGTTAAATGGAATAAAAATATCCTTTTTTTACCAACCTTTGGTGTGAATCTAGCTATAAAGTAATACCTTTTGAGGTTTCACAATAATTATCATATTTTTGAAATTTTCAATTTAAAAATAAATTACTTGCTCCAATCATCAAAAGTTAAAGAATTACCAACTCCTTAATGTCAAAATTTTGAGAACTTGACACAATTGTGTAAGTTTATCAATTTCTTTGATTTTGGTTTTCAATATGTAATAGGTAGGCAATTTATTGAACATTTCCTACCTATGCTTGGCAACAACTCCAATGTTTGTCTTGACTCATTCAAGTTGTTAGATATAGTGGAGTCTTTCTTGTTTGCAACCAAGAATTGTGATGAAGAGAGTATATTGTGTAGGGCTTCTCTTTGAATAAGATATTTTCATGAACATTAATTGCAATGTTCAATCATCATTACCAAATATTTTATTTATGTTAAATATTAGGCCAAAACATTCCAAAATTTGCCAATTTTACCGTAAACTTGATTTTTAAAAAATAAAATAATTATTCAACACCCGAGTGCCAAATTGCACAAGGTACTATTATATTCGGCCCACTTTATATTAGTGAGGCTAACCTCCCAAAATCTCTAACCACAATTTGCAAACTCTCATGTCTTGGGCCAACTTGAACTCACATTGTAATGTGTTTTGGTGGCGCCAAGGCTAAGTAATGTAGAGCTTAGTGGACCCAAGAAACCACCTCTCCTTGTACACTCTCTTACTACTTTTTTCTTCCCTTCTCCTCATCCTCCTCAATTGTTTCAAAGACACTTATCTCCTTTTGCACAAAAATCTTGTATATAAGTTAGTAAAAAGTCTTTGCAGGTACAACTTAAATACATTCAACTTCAAACTTTGAAACAAGTTGTCTCTCAAGTGGAACAAAATACAGAACAAAATACAGAGTTCTGACATAATCTTGTGCTCTCATGTATTTTGATCTTCAAGTAGGTACTTTGTTCATCAGATTTCTGAGTGTAAATGGTTTTTGTCAAGCAGATCACCACATGTTGTAGCACTACAGCCAACCCTACAACATTTGAGTACAGCAGCCCTAAATGTTTTTGTCATAGATGTAAGAAGGTTATAATCATTGGGTTTTTTTTTTTTTTTTTTTCCCAACACAAATTTTTAATTTTTTAAAAAAAAAATTGGTTTTTTTTTTTTAGGGATAATATTT
>Ga0116227_10012341_pt1 | contig 13946 bp, 11 predicted proteins | sample S1TSphgellanicum_FD_89693 | JGI IMG/M metagenome (GOLD analysis project Ga0116227, IMG submission 89693) | Host-associated microbial communities from peat moss isolated from Minnesota, USA - S1T2_Fb - Sphagnum magellanicum MG | ecosystem: Host-associated > Plants > Peat moss > Unclassified... | reverse complement strand
CGATAAGTACCATCCCCTAACGTCATACCAGCAATATAACCAATTTTGTATTCTTCGGTAACAGAGAACGTTTGGGGTTCCCCAATATACTTAATTCCACTACTATTTGGAACAAGTTGATTCGTTGACACCCAATTACCACACTTGTTTAGCCAACCATGATTTGCAGTAGTCACCACTTCAGAGTGTTCTGTAATCATTCGAGTCCCAAACTGTTTATTCCATAGAACCCCCTCAACAATCGTAGGGCGCAGACAGCGGTAAACATGAGTTGTAGGATTTTCGTCAAAGCCTAGCAACATATCTCCCACCTTTACATCACCCACTGGTCGCCAAATCATATCGGCATAGAGGATGAGGGTGCTTGGTTCAAGGCAAAAACTGCAACCATGCAAACAACCTGATGCCACATTGATTACGTAATCACATAACCCCTTTTTGTTAAGCCCACTTTCTTGAAGTGGATTAACTACTGTTTCAGTACCTTTGATAATCGCCATAGAACATAACCACTTTTATTACTAATGATGAAACTAGTTAAAACATCTGATTTAAACTAGTGATTAAATTATTTCATTATTTTTTATTAATCATATCTTAATTTCACTAAAAATCTCAATTAATTGGGAATATGATTAGAAAAATCACTTTAATTTTCCTGAATTTGAACAAACAGATGAGTAAACAAGTATTTGGTGGGGATTGGACAGAAGAAAAATTAAATCGGATTCGTAAATATTTACCAGCCTACGTGCGTGTATTGAAGGATAAAAAACTTAAATATGCTTATATAGATGCTTTTGCTGGTACAGGATATAGGGAACTTAAAGATACAGAAGAACAAGGTCAACTATTGCTTCCCGAACTGGTTGAACAAGAGCCACGGCAATTTATGGATGGTTCAGCACGTATTGCACTTCAGGTAGAGCCTAGGTTTAATGAATATATTTTTATTGAGAAGGATAAAAATAAAATACCTTACCTAGAACAGTTGAAAGTAGAATTTCCAGATAAAAGCCAGAACATCATAATAGTTAATGATGATGCCAATACTTATTTAAAAAAATTATGCATTAATAAGAATTGGCGAGTTAACCGTGCAGTACTTTTTCTTGATCCGTTTGGCATGCAAATTCCTTGGGAAACGATTGTTTTAATTGCCGAAACAAAAGCAATAGACCTGTGGTATTTATTCCCTTTAGGAATGGGGGTAAATAGACTATTAACAAGGGATGGTAACATCCCAGAATCGCTAAAAAAAAGACTTGATGAAACATTTGGAACTACTGATTGGTATGACCATTTTTACGCAACTACAGGGCAACAAACTCTACAGCTAAGTTTATTTGAAAATAACTCACAAATAGAAAAGACGGCAAATTATGAGTCAATCGGTAGATATTTTGTAGAGCGATTAGAAACTGTATTTGCAGGAGTTGCAGAAAACCCGCTTGTACTGCGTAATTCGCGCAATAGTCCTCTATATTTATTATGTTTTGCATCAGCTAATCCCAAAGGAGCGCCAACAGCAATTAAAATTGCACAACATATATTGAGAACATGAAGCAAATTCTTTTGGCTTAATTCTCTCAAATACCCTTCTAAATGTGTCTGGACTCAGTATTCCCTCTGGTAGTTCTAAAAACTGCTCTAACCTCATATCTTGCACCAAGAAAATTTGATGTAATTTAATCACACAGTATGAATCACAAACCCTTGATTTAGCGAGAAAAATCTCTAAAAATAAGGTAGCCTGATCGCGCATCTTTTGAGGATGCCTGTGTTGGTACGGAGAGGTGCAAGATCTGAGCCTCTAACGGGCGCGGCGATCGCTCCCATGAAATATGAAAGAAACACATTTGACTCAAATCTTTAGAAGCCTGCTCCTCAAAACTGAACTACTGAGTAAACTCTGTCAAGAACCTAACAGCCTTCAAAATATAACTAGTAGAATCCCGAGGAGAAGTATCGTAAAACGATCGCCATGCACTCGCCTTATCTTCATCATAGCGATCGCTACGTTGGGGTTGATTTTCTAGCCACGCCAATCTGACTGCATGGCCAATCAACACATCTAGGACAATATATGCTTCAATTTGTAAGTTGGGGTTGTTAGCAACAATAGTTGCTAAGGCTGTCAGTGCTTCAATATTAACTTGGCGGTATTCTGGGGCTTCAATTTTATTCAGTAAGTGCTCAATTAACAAAGCAAAGTTTTTCTCCCCAGCAGTCATTTCCGCCAGCATGATCTCACTATCCAAGCGGTTGCGCCGTTCTAATTTGTCCCCAATTACCAACCCCTTACAATGTTGCATTAATAGCCAAACCTGCTTAAAAAAGTCCTTGGGGACGCGGTTAATTGCTCCCTCCGCTTGACGAAACCGTCGCCAATCCCCCGGTAGGATTTCAGTTTCTGCTTCAATTGTGGGTGGTACTACCCAAGCAATATCACTTTCTCTTTGCTTGATGTGCAATGATTCCTGTTGTCTTAACAAGTTGCTCATGCCGCTGTAGCCACTTAATACCAACTGCAACCGGGTTTTCACCTCAAAGGGAGCAAGTTGCATCAGGTGATCATAGGCTTCACCTTGGGTAACGTGCAACTCCGACGCTAGTTCGCTGGTAATTAACAGGATCAGATAGCCGACTCTCAGGGTTAGCAGCCCTTTAAATAATTCCGGATCCGACTTAATTAGAACTCCCAGATAGATGAGAATCTCTTGGGTTAAGACGCGATCGCGGATATCCTCGCGACAAAAGTGATTGATTTTATCAGCAATTTCCTCGTGGGGAATGGGCACAGTAATCAAGGATGCTTCGCTGTAGGCTTTACCGACTGCAATTTGCTTACCCTGGATTAGGATACTTGTAACTGCATCTGATAAGCGAATATCCACCATTTGCCGTAACCCAGCCACATGACGCACCACTGCCCATAAACCTAAGTCTCCAGCCTTGATGTAGACTTCATCTAGTAGATCTGCCACCGTCACTGGATACTTAGGATCCCCGTAACCCGTATCAAATTTCAACCCCTTTAACCGCGCCAGGGTTTGGATATACTCAATTTGCTCATAGATATTTTCTGAGCTACGCAGGAGAGTTAATAACAACTCTAAATTGGTTTCACACTCTATTTGAAACTCTTGGGTGTGTCCTAAACGCCGATCTTGATCAGGATGATCAGCCAGATAACAACAACGGGGACTGGCGTTTTTGACAGGGAGTTGGAACAGTTCCTCATCGGGGAGGAAGTCGATTCTTTGGATACTTGCCGTCAGCATCAGCTGATTTAGGGTCCCTAATTTCACCCGGACACCATTACACATTCCATCCTTCAATTCTTGCATTAGTTCTAGTAATGCCTGGGAACCTACTTCTAACATGGTGTGGGTTAACATTAAAGCTAGAGTAGGTCGGCCTAGATGGCTCCAATATTGTTGGATGTAAGCTAGTTCACTTCTAATTTGATCTACGAGAAAAAGGTAATCTAGGGCAAGGTAAGATTGCTGAACATCCAGGAAAGCAGGCAAAAATACAATCATCTCCTCCCGAATTCGGAAAATTCTTGATGTCGTCAAACTCCGCAGGCGTCTATCTGGCCGTCCAGTTAAACCGAGTTTATCATTGCGACCAATTTGGGTCAAAATCGCTGCCAGTTCCTGTGCATTTCTGACTTGGATAGGTTCTAACTGAGTGGGAGTTTGGGTTTCAATGCCGTGAACCTCTAGATTTGCCTGTAAAATTTCATCTTCTGCTAGCAGGGCAATTTGTACCAGCGCCTCCCGCTTTTTACCGACTCGCAGGTGTCTACCCAGAGGGTCAATATCCCCAACGGAAATCAACCCTTCACTGAGCATTTTTCCCAGCAGATAAAGGCTTTGTGCCCAGACTAGAGGGACGTTTTCATTGGGTAGACGGGGTTGGCTCTGGGGGACTAGCTTTTCTGCCTCGATATTTTCTGCTGGCACATAATACAGTTCTGGCAACAACCGTAAGCCATCACGCTCTACCAGTAATGATTCTAACTGCTCCTGGTAATTTCTTGCCTGTTCTTGATCAGCCCGAAATAATCCATCCAAGACTAGATAGGTGAAAAATAGTGGCCATTCACATTCAATATTTTCAAACTGTTTCAGTTCCCCAGGTTCGTAGTGCAAACGTTGGGTATCTTCTAAAACTGTTTGGTGTCCATCCCGGAGGAAGCGTTTACAGCCATATTTACCCCCTAGTTTGGTGATAATCTCGTTTAGAGTCCGTGCTTGCAATTGCTCATCTTCCACCGCAAAGGCAGGGAAACTAATAATACTCAATAGCGCCGCATCCACTTCCTTAGATGCAGACTCCCTAGGTAATAGGGATTCTAAAGTAATCCGAGTCCAGGCAATTTCATCAGAGAGGACGTGAATCACCGAAGTTTGACTGCCATGCACTCCGAACATATTCAGTCCGTTAATTGCTTCTAAAGCTGCCTTAGCCATGCCGACGGAACTAGCATTTAACTCTGCATTCCCCCGATTGATTTTATTGCCCCGTTCCCAGATACCAAAATCTGGAGTACGGTAAGCGCGACTAATGTAGTACACCAAATTCTGCACAAAATTTACTTCATCCAGGGTATAAATGATCGACAGTCCCCCTGCGGTCATCTGTGCCAGCATCAGCAAAAATATTGAGGTGGCATCAAGCTGCAAATGTCCCCATTCATCGTCCCCGACGACAATATCTCCAGTTCCTGTATTGTATTTGGCATGCAAGCTATCTAGGAGGGATTGAGTGTGCTTGAATTTCTCCACCTTGTGGGCTTGCCGCATCATGGCAGATAGCAACCCACGCATCAACTTGATTACACTGTGTTCTAGTTCGTATGTGCGTCCCCCCGTTTCCTCTACCTTGCGATAGGCCAGGGCGAGACCCCAAACTGCCATGATGCTGTAAATATTGTCTCGTACCCAAGCATCAGTGTAGTCACCATGATCTGTAACTGCTGTACTCGCAGGTAGCAAACCAGTAATCGGATTTTGCCGGACAAGGATAATTGCGTGGATTTGCTGGTAGTAATACTCTAGGCGAGTCAGCAAGGTGGTGATAGTTTTCATAAGAAAATTCGGTAAGTGGGAAACTCAGCGGCTTCAGAGAAAGAGAGGGAAACGAAGTGGCGACTTTAGTCGCAGTGAATCTTTTTAGAGTAGATAGCTATAGCCATCTTTTTTGTGAATAAACTCACAAGCCTTATAGCCCACTTTTCCCTTGAAAAATTCTCCATAGTGCAGTATTTCGCCGTAACCCAATATTCTCTAACAACTTTAGAGTTTGTGCAAGTGAGACAGTCAGTTTCACATATAGAAATACTTACTCCCTAGTTTAGGAACTACCCTTGAGGTATCTTTGGTTTGTGCGACCCCACCTGGTAGAACTAAAAAATCCGGATATAATTATTTGCAGTTGCAAGCAGTCTAAGGTATATGTGTGAGGAAATCAGTGTTGAAGAAAAAATCTGAGTCACAAGAATCACTGAGGTCAACAGCAGTTCAGGTTGGGAAGAGAAAGCAGCGATCTCCCCTGCAAAAACGTCAGATGAAGCTATTCCTAGGACTTGGGGGAGCAGCAGCAGTAGCTGCAACGTTGGGGAGTGTTTTGGCTATATCTCTTTCTAGCAGACCACTGGACAAAAATGGTGTTTCCCCACACTTACCTAACAGTCCTGAAAACCTAACTAATGTTTTGTCAGCGACCCTAACTCGTCCAGTGAATCTATTAGTCTTAGGCATTGATAATGACGACAGTTTTGTAAAACCACATCTAAGTACCCAACCAAGATCGAATGATTCTCTAAATAGTAATACTGACACAATGTTGTTGGTGCGGTTTTTGCCCGATAACAACCAAATTAACGTCCTCTCAATTCCTAGGGATACCCTAGTGCGATTACCAGGGGTAGGGGTTGCTAAAATCGATAGTACAAACTGGCGGGGAGGTCTGAAGTTAGCAGCAGCAACCGTCAGTCATCAACTGGAAGATGTAACTATTGACCGTTACATCAGAATTAGTAGAACCGGATTTATTAATATGGTAGATGCCTTGGGGGGTATAGAAGTAACCGTTCCCAAGAAAATGGATTATGTGGACCAAACCCAACACTTGAATATTCATTTTCTACCAGGTCGGCAAAAGCTGAATGGTAAGCACATGGAAGAATACGTCCGCTTTCGCCATGATAGGTTAGGGGATATTGGACGAGTACAGCGGCAGCAAGAAGTTCTCAAGGCCATCCAGCGCACTCTACTCCAACCAGACACAATTACCAAGGTGCCAACCCTGCTGCAAATTGCCCAGGAAAATATAGACACAGACCTATCCTTAGATGAAATGCTGGCATTAGTTCATGCAACCCTAACTAGTGACAGAGCCAAGAACAACTTTCTCATGCTGCCTGGTCGGTATAGTCGCCGTGATGAGTATAAAAGAAGCTTTTGGATTCCAAACCCGAAAGCAGCAGAACCAATCCTGACTCGTTACTTTGATGTCCATCCTCAATCTGAATCTGGAACACCGGATGTTACAACTGCTTTATTACCCAGTCAGGTGAAAGTAGCTGTTGCCAATGCCTCAGCTCAACCAGGAGCAGTGGAAAGTGTAATTTCCATGCTCAGGCAACAGGGGTTCACTAATGTTCGCCTGACTGATGATGACATCAACCTGAGCGATGATGAAATCAACAAAACCCATATTATTGCTCAACACGGCAACCCAGAAGATGCAAGCGCAGTACAGAAAGTGCTAGGTATGGGAGAGGTGCAAGTATCAGCTACTGGTGACATCTGGTCCGATGTGACTGTTGTGGTTGGCTCTGATTTCCAACCCCAGTCTAGTGGGAGATAAAATCAGGTTTGGGGGGGAGTATCCCAATGCAAGTAGAATTATGGGTTTTACCAATCTAGATCCAGTTCAGGCAATCGGTTTTTGAGGCTGTAGGGTTCATCAATCACGGGATTGGTGATATTTAATTTCTCCCGCCATTGCCGTATAGGTTTTTCCCAACCCTCTTCCCACCGTTGGGCGATGAGGGGTTGCATTTCTAGTGCCATTCCCATACCCCTAGCAGTTTGCTGTGTTACGTACTGGAGCTTTTCTGGTCGGCGCTTCAGGGCTAAGCCAAGGCTAGCAACCTGAAGCAGCACAGATGTGGGATAACCAATTTGGAGGGATTGAATCGAGAGCACACCTAATTCTCCCCCGGTCGGACCAAAGCCCGTAATTAGATGGGTGATATCATGGGTTTTACGGAGGCGCATGGTAATCCAGTCCCCATCAGTTTCAATCTGCCGACGGCGATAAAAGTTAGGGTCAAAGCCCAGGGCCTTCATTACAGCAGCATAAGTATGTCCGAGGGAGCCTTGGGGTAGTTGGGAGAGTGCTTCTAGATCAATTTCCAAACCTAGATAACGAGTTTCCATCAGTATTTGGGCTTCAGGAATGGCTTTTACCCGCTCGACGCAAGCTTGCATCTGATCACTATGGCGAAAGTTATCTTCGATATCAAATACATTATCTGTTTTTTCGCCCATTGACTTGATCAAATCTGTTACTGTCTGTAAGTTGCGAATGGTGCGGGTGAGTTCTTCAAACTGTTTGAGCATATTTTTTCTCCTGATTGTGAAGTACAAGTTGAGACCGCAACCAGAGTAAGTAACCGAGCAGAAATATTTACAAACTAATATCTAGTCTGATCTAGACTGGATAAAGGATTCCAGCCCAGAGTTTGTGTATACTAAAAACGGCTGATTTCTGGACTTTTGCCTGGGCAAAAAAACTTTGCCTGTAACCTCAATCACGATTTTAAAAGTAAAGCGCCAAACCGTGCAGAGTATAATTAATTCTGGTTAAGTACTTAAGGGAGTGCATGACCATAAGGCCAGGACAATCAAGTTACGATGCACATAGATCCCAATGGCTAATAAGGCCAGAATTAAGTAATCGTGCAGAATTATTTACACAGGACTTTTCAGTCTGGATAGGAGTTTGATGCCTAAATTTTGTGCAATTAATTTTGCATAGGTACTTAGATGACACTCTCAGGGCGATCGCCATCACTAACCAGACCAGGGTAGTATTAATTACAAAAATTACTTCTGGATTAAGGGGATATTTTAAATTGCATCAATTGTGGGCTGAAATCCAAAACTTGCTTAGGTAAGGAAAATTAGAAGTCGCGTCTTGCCATCCCATGTTCTAAGGTGCTAATAAACTCATCCATAATTTTGTCAATGGCATCCTGATTCAACTCAGGATCTTCTTTGACCAAGGGCTTTACAGTTAGTCCTAAGTAAGCAGGGATAAAACGTCGAAGTTCGCTGGCGAGTGTGACGATGATAAATGCAGCAATATCGGGATTGAGATCAGCCGCGAGTTGCCCAAGGGCAATTCCTTGCTGAATACGCAGCCGCATAAAGTCCGTCAGTGCAGCTTTAGTTCGTTTAAAAACCTCCTCTCGGAAGGGTAGATCACCGTGATTGGGGGTGCGAAACAGAATTTGGGTGTATGCTGGATTTGCCAATTGGAACTCCAGAACTACCTGAAATAAAGCTCGCAGGTACACAAAGAAACCCATATGTATGCTGGGTAAGTCTGCCCTAACTATGAATGCATCCCTTTCCTCCAGAGCGCGATCCACTAAGTACAAATACAAATCCTGCTTGTTCTCAAAGTATTGATAAAAACTCCCCTTGGCAATTTTTGCCTCATTGACAATGCTGGAAATCGATGCAGCTTCATAGCTATGATTAGCAAACTCATTGATTGCCACCTCAATAATCAGCTGCTGCCTCTGGGGAGGCAGATTAAAGAAAGTCTTAAGTGGCATGACAGAAATTGATATGACCACCCAGTCATGTGACTGATTAGTCATATCCTACAACAAGCTCCTAGCGGATGTCTACATTTTTGGAAGATTTTTAGGGCGTTGCTGAATTAAGTACCCAGACAGAATTAATTACATATTAGTTATTGACTAATTCTTTGCTAGTCAAGGATTTCAGCCCAAATTTTTGTGTAATTAATTTTGTTCGATTACTTATGAGATAATTTTCCCCTGTATGCAACCAAGCCTCAACTGTTCTGGTCGTTAATCCATCCCGCAAATATGCCGCAATTCCTCTCAAGACTGTGAACCTCCTTGGGAGGATGGGTGAGAAAGTGCGACTCAAACCTGTTCACCTGCTAGCGCACAAGCGCAGGTGGTTGACGTGCATATTCCTAGAGAGTGAAGTGAGAGACTTAGCTTATATCAACAGCAAGATGGAATCGGGGAAAAATTAGCTCAATATTATATGTACTTGTGCTGTAGTCAATCGGCAATATATTAAGAAAACAATTTTGGGAGAGATATGTGCAACAGCATAGCTTTTTGCCAACGCAGAGTAAAAATCCAATGAAGACGATATACAAAAAGCCCACAGTAGTTTCCCGACTATTGGCGGTGCTACTATCAGCACTACTTTTAGTGCCACTATTGAGCAGTTGTGGAGGAGGTCCCCGTACCGCTGCACCACCACCGCCCATTGATGAAAGCAGTGGTAGGACAGTCAGTGATACCCAAACTCAAGCCAACAAAGGACTGGGTACTGGACAGAAGGTGGCTATTTTAGCAGGAGCTGCCGCCCTCTATTATCTCTACAATCAGCATAAAAATGCTCAGGGAACAGGGGCTAAAGGGAAGTACTACCTATCGAAGAATGGACGTGTCTATTACCGAGACGAAAAAGCACAAGCACACTGGGTAACGCCACCATCAGAGGGAATTAAGGTACCTCAATCGGAGGCGCAGAATTATCAAGACTTCCAAGGCTATAACAACCGCCCCATGGGTCGTGATCTATCTGGCATTACTTCCAGTGCAGCCCCAGCACTCTAGGTGAATTCTACTAAAATGACCTCCTACGGACACCAGGAGAAAGAAAATGGTCAACGACTTTTTGCGAAAAGCGAAGGATTTTCTCTTAGGGAGAAACGACGCTGAGGATATAGAATACCCTGATCGCCCCCGTCCAGCCAGTGAAGATCCCTACGGGGACCCTGGGGACCCGGCTTCCTACCCCAATGTCCGTCCAGCCAGTGAAGATCCTTACGGGGACCCTGGGGACCCAACTTCCTACCCCAATGTCCGTCCTGCCAGTGAAGATCCTTATGGGGACCCTGGGGACCCAACTTCCTACCGCAACATCCGTCCTGCCAGTAAAGATCCCTACGGGGACCCTGCGGATGAGGATTTTCCTAGGTAGGATTTCTGCCACCAGCCAAAATATCCTGTGCTAAGTTGATATTCTGCCGCACCGCCTTTGCTGCACCCTGTAAGGCGGCTCTTTCATCATCTGCGATCGCCAGATCAACTATACTCTCAATCCCGCCACAACCCAAGCGGCAGGGAACACCGATAACAACATCTTCTAACCCATACTCCCCTTGCAGATAGGTTGCCACTGGCAGCAGTCGTGACTGATTAAGTAAAATCGATTCCACCATTACAGAAGTAGCAGAGGCAGGCGCAAAAAAAGCTCCCCCTGTGTGCATCAATTCCACAATTTCTGCACCACCGTTGCGGGTTCTAGCTACCAGGCGTTCAATAGTTGCCTCATCTAGCAATTCTGTTACTGGCACACCATTGACCGTGGCATAACGGGGTAGAGGTATCATCAAGTCCCCATGACTACCTAAGACGATAGCCTTAACATCCGCTGCTAATACCCCTAATTCCAGCGCAATGAAGGTTTCAAACCGAGCAGAGTCTAAGACCCCAGCCATACCCATGACCCGATGGCGTGGTGAACTAGTTGCTTGCCAAACTAAATAGGTCATCACATCTAGGGGGTTGGTGACGACGATAAAAATAGCATTGGGGGAGTAGACAATGGCATTTTTGGCTGCTTCCGTCACGATCTTCGCATTGATTGTCAGCAGATCGTCTCGACTCATTCCTGGCTTACGGGGGAGTCCAGCTGTAATCACTACTATGGTTGAACCAGAGGTGTCAGCATAGTTATTGGTGCCGAAAATCTGACGATTATGCAGCTCAAGGCTTCTAGTTTCCATCAAATCCAAAGCCAGTCCTTGAGGCATTCCCGTGATAATATCTAGCAATACCACATCTGCTAGGTTTTTCTCAACAATCCGTTGAGCTAGAGTACTGCCAACCCTACCTGCACCAATAATGGTGACACGGGGGGAATGACAAGGAATTGGAGGGTCGGAGGAAAAAGACATATATTTTCTGGTGGCAAATTTTATTGAACGTGCCTAAAACCCCACCCACGAGGGTATGGAGTAGTTGACTTCCAGCAAGTTTTCGTCCTTGCACTACCCACATACCGTAAGTTCCCCCTCCCTTGCCATCCCACCATAGGGGCAAATGCTAACCCTAGTCTTACTTAAACTCTTCAAGCTGTTCCAATTTTAACCACATATTGGGCGTTGGTACTTTACCAAACTTCACCAGGGCATAGTCACCTTTAACATCTACAACTTCACCTTGGCTGTCAAATATGTAATTAGGAAAGCGCGGATCACTAGCTTGAGCTTCCAGACTATTTGCTAACTTTTCTCGGACAGCGCGAACCATATCTCCCTTTTTAACTGCCATAGGTTGTCCTCTCAAGTTGGTTGTTCCCAAATTTTACCTTGTAGTCAAGGAAAACCTGAGATATTTTGACTTTATTCTCAATAAAGAGATTTAGGTACTGATCTAGAAAGCCAGTTCTTGCAGAGGTCAGAAGGGATTTATCAGTACTTGAGGGCTGGAATCCTTTATCCAGTCTAGATCAGACTAGATATTAGTTTGTAAATATTTCTGTTCGGTTACTTAAGTACCTATGCAAAATTACTGGAGTTTAGACTAAATGGGGAAGATGAAAAAGAAAAAGAGAGTGTCTGATTGAAGACAGTCCCCCTTTTGGCAGAAGCTATAGCCTTTCCTAATCTAGTGAGGTAAGTAATCGTGCAGAATTATTTACACAGGACTTTTCAGTCTGGATAAGAGTTTGATGCCTAAATTTTGTGCAATTAATTTTGCATAGGTACTTACATATACTCCTTGATTTTGCACCTGTCTCCGTGTTGTTTTCACTTACCGGGGACGGGTGGACTCAAGGTTGCTGTGCGGGAGTTTGAGGCGGATACTATCTTTCGTGTGCTGTCCGCATCTTTTCCCGTGCTGAGAGCTTCCTTCTCTTCCCGCTTACTACCAATCCGAACGTAACCGCTATTACTGTCGCAATGCTACTCGTAGGCTCGGGGGTCGATGCCACCTCTGCGGTTAGCTGTCCTCCACCCTCGAAGTCATCCAGCAATTCATTACTATTATAATCCAAATATGAGTCGTTGCTGACTATTTGTACTGTCTGCCCTTGCTGTCCATTGAGAAATTGATTCAAGTCTAATTGCAGATAGTCCCCGCCATTTCCGTCTAGAATCAATGGTTGGGTCGTTGCGTTCTCTAACCCTAGGGAAAACTCTTCTTCCGATCCATTTACATCCGCATAAAGGCTCCCTTCTATATACCCATTATTGTATTCTATGCTTCCTGTCACTTCCGAAGTTGGATTCGCTAACTCCGTATTCTCTAGGCTATACGTGACTTCCTGCGCTCTCACCGGCTCGTATACTCCTATGATATTCGCCCCACATACCGCTACCACACTCATCAATAGCCATCCTCTCCATTTATTCAGCATTTGCTCTTCTCTCCTTTACAATAGTTTCAACCGCATCAATAATACCACGGATGACCGCGTGTGATCCACTTGAAAACAGCATATTATGATTATTTTCGATTGGCAAAGAAGGGTGGGTCAATTCGGCGCAATCGACCAATCCTACATCGCCACTCAACTCCTCCCATCTGCCGTCTCACTTCGTGGTGGTAGCTCGTCTTGCGCGTAATCCCCCCAGGGTTTTCCCCGTCCAGTTCCGGACATTTCGGCACGAGAACCTCTGCTGTGAGAGTCGTACGCATTTAACATATCTTCATAGAACTCGCCCCGATTTACGGAATATACATACAGCCAATCTTTTCTTGTACCCGGCTTTTAAGTATTTCTCGTTTTCTCCTGTTCGCACTTCCGAAGTAGCGTTTCCCCCCACCCCCTGCCCCCTCCTCCCTCCTTAACCTCGCACTATCAGGCTTAAGCCAACATCAAAAAATGACTGATTTTTGGACAACAATTCTTGATTTCGCCCAAACCACCACAATCCGAGTCGGAAAACAACTGATGCAGGATTTTGGGCAGGTACAAGCTCTACAAAAAGCTGATGGGACTTTGGTAACACAAGCAGACAAATGGGCAGATCAGGAAATCCAAGCGGCTGTTGCCTCTAATTTCCCAGAGCATGGGATTTTAACCGAGGAGAGCTATCAGATTTTTCCAGGGACAGAATGGTGTTGGGTCATCGACCCCCTAGACGGAACAACTAACTTCACAAGGGGTATTCCCATCTGGTCGATTTCTGTGGGTTTACTATATCAAGGTACACCCATTTTTGGTTATGTTTATGCCCCAACGCTGAATCAAGCCTTTCACGGTTTTTGGCCGGGTAAATCTGGCTTAACAACACCAACTGGGGCATTTTTGAATCACCATCCTATCCACACCAGTGTCGATATTCCTAGCAGTAATCACTTTTTCAACCTCTGTTCCCGCAGCACTGGCATGATCCAAAAAGGCTTTCCCTGTAAAATTCGGATGCTAGGTGTCGCCAGCTATAACTTCCTCACCGTAGCTAGCGGCGCCACCTTGGGAGGTGTGGAAGCAACACCAAAAGTTTGGGACATCGCTGGGGCTTGGGTGATTGTTCAGGCTGCCGGAGGGGTTTGGTCATCACTTAAATCTGACCCGTTTCCCCTATCACCCGGAGTCGATTATAGCGATCGCTCTTTCCCTACCCTGGTAGTCAGT
>Ga0116227_10012340_pt1 | contig 13947 bp, 10 predicted proteins | sample S1TSphgellanicum_FD_89693 | JGI IMG/M metagenome (GOLD analysis project Ga0116227, IMG submission 89693) | Host-associated microbial communities from peat moss isolated from Minnesota, USA - S1T2_Fb - Sphagnum magellanicum MG | ecosystem: Host-associated > Plants > Peat moss > Unclassified... | reverse complement strand
TTTTTTTTTTTTTTTTTTTTTTTTTTTCAATTTTGTCATGTAGCCATACTTGTGATCATCTACAAGAGAATTAGCCAAATTTGGCTACAAGAAAAAGAAAGGAAAGTTGAAAAGTGGCCAAAATTCCCCTCCTAATGCACTAATGACACTCGTAGAAAATTTTGTGGATTGAGGAGCCAAATGAGAGTGTTGTGTGCAGTGTTTGTTTTTTTCAATTTTCTCATATCGAAATTTTGGCGAAATTTAACCCTATATATATATATAGAGTCGCATTTACACTAGAAAAACAATTTTTTTCCAATAAAATGCCAATTTATTTGTCAAAAAATAGCGAAATTTCTCCAGAAAAAAAACATTGGGTCTGTTGTAGGGTTTGTTTTAAGGGGTGTTATGTGATATCTCTATTGGCTTTCTCTTATAGAGGCACTCTAGGAACTTATTTTGAGCGGGTATAGGGGATGAAGAATAAATAGTTGAAATTGCACCAACCTTTGATGGTATACTATGTTATAATAATGGTGATGATTATAATGTCTGTAAGTTGGAAAATATTTTTGTCTTCAAGATGTAAATACCTTATGTGTTGATTTCATTTATGCACACAATTGAAATTTATTTTTTGAATTAATAAAAAAAAATGGTATATTATTATCAAAGATGGTGTTTTAAACAAGTTTTATAATGTGATTAGTTGTAAATTTAGTCAAAGCATGAAGCAATTCGATATCATGATTATCTTTACTTATTTTTATTTTTAAGGCCCAAGTCAATTAAATGTGATTTTTAAAAAATCAAAGTAAATGAATTTTAAGTTGCAAAGTTTTGAAATATAGTTTATGGACATTTAGTTTTGACTCCTTTTGTGTACACCATAACAATTGGAAGAACTTGAAGGTGAATTTGAAAAGGAAAAAATTGTGGACATGTGAAATTTGGGAAAAAAAAACTTGATATTTTCACTTTCTCAACTTGGTTATTAAAGTTATCTTTTAAAATTCTATCAAATTAAGATTTTTTTCTATAATTCATTTCAAAAATCAATTCAAATCAATTAACAAACTTGTGAAAACTTACGTTGTGAAAATTAATGAAAGGGTTTGGTTTCCAATATCATAAAACCTTGGTTGGCTTTTTTAAGCTTTTATTTTATTTGTTAAAAAAGCTATTTCATAATTGAAAAATAGGCTAAGAACCAAAAGTAATGGTTCTCATGAAAAAGTGGGAACCACCCAACATTATTTGGTACTTTAACCTTCTTGAGTGATGAAGTTTTTTTTAAATTAGAGCCTAAATCAACTTGGGAAGCATTAGAAATTGCCTACTTGAAGATCATTCATATATAACCATTGCAACAAGATTAACTAATGAAAGTTAGTATGATATGCCAACTTTTGAATTCAAAATCTTTGATTTAATTTAAGTTGATGGGATATTTATAAAGTTAAAAGACTTAACCCAAATGTTTTTGGGACTTTTAACAATGTTATGTGATTATTTGAATTTTTAAATAATCAGTAATTATGGTTTTTTTATTTTAAAAAATAAAATAAGATCATTGGTTTTTTTGGAATATTTTTAAACATTTTATTTTTATGAAATGAAAATTTCAAATTTAACTAATTATTCATTTTAACACATGTTGAAGCTGATTTTATAATAAGATACGCATTTACATGTCATCAACAACACCCCTAGCACCCACATGCAATAGAAAATAATGATATGGCTATGGCAGTTAGTATTAAGGTTTATGGTTTCTAGTTTCTATCGCAAGACATTAAAAAACCAATCCCTTCACAACTCATGTCATGATATGGATAGAGTTAGTGATGTAAAATCCCCAAAGTTCAAAATAACTTTCCTTTTGCATTCAATCTCATTTTGTAATGTTTGTAAATATCTAAATGTAGTCTTCAAAGCAAAATGATGTGTCACATTGGGAGCATTTCCATATCTTTTAATGTTTGTTAATTGTTGGATGTCACATCCTATGTTATTTTTACTCTAAATATTTGTGTTTCATGCATTTAATTTTTTGGAACTATGATATATTTGAGTTAAAATTCTAATTAAATAACTTATTACATGTGATGTTCATCTATGTTAGTTAGAGGTAACATTTTTATGTGTTGATGACCTTGTGCATGCAATTGTGCATGCAAAACTAAGGAATGTAACATTTGCATATGGGATCTTCACCTCTTATTAAAAGTAAACAAGAATTGAAAGATGAATCATAAAAGTTTGTAACAAATTTGTGTGATTTTAAAGTTGGCTAGAGAGTTCGTTATAAATTTATGTTATTCATATTTATTTTCTCATTGAACTAATCTCAATTTCCAACATGGTATCAAAGCTTGATTGCTCTTGTAGAAAGGAATTTTTTTGTTGCATATATAGTTGTTCATTGAAAAGTTTTGAAGTTTTAAACATCTATTATTTAACATTGTTCTAATGACAATCATGGCACCTACTTTTGATTTTTTTAAAAGCCTAATGGCAATAATTTTCATAGTTGGCAAATGAAGATCCATAGTTTCTCTTGCATGAAAAAGATTTATGGGAAGTCACTTTAATAGAGTCATTGCCACTAGATTTTTGGACAAAAAAATCTTGCAAGAGGTATTCATTAACATCGCATGTTCTTGAAAAGAAAAAAGTTCATTCTTGAGATAATATTCCTAAATGTTGTTGATTGTTTCTTACATCACGTAGCACATGAGAAGAATGTGAATGAATCTTAGGATAACTTATGTGCAACATTTGAAAGACAACATGTTGGCAATAGATTACAACTATGTCAAAAGATTCACAATTTTAAAATGGAGGAAAGCATTTCAATGCAAGTTCATATTCACAAGCGTTGCATGATTGTTGACAAATTAGCAAACATTAATCATGTAGTTTCTAATGAAGATTTGGCATTTGCACTTCTAAGGAGTTTGCTACCAATGTTGGTTACATATCTTATTACTTGATTAAAAAATGGTGTTTTCAATTCTAGTTCTAAGGAACTTAACCGAAACTAGATCCCAATTTTGTACCTAGGTGAACTTAAAATCAAATTTGTTGGGTTCAATTTTTGGAACTAGGTGGGAACCATCCCTTAGTTCTAACATTCAAAATAACTAGAACTAGACTTAAGGTCCACTTCCAAGGGTGCTTGAAAACTATAACTAAATTTTATTTTATTTTTTAATGTAATTTTAGTTCCATTTTTAAAGCCTTTGATTTTTTTGGTTTTTTTGTGGTTTTATGTTTATTGTTGATCTTTATTGATTTTCTTGTTCAAGCTTTCAAGATTTTCTTGTTTGTTGAAAACTTCTTGCATCAATTTCGAACAAGCATCGAATTGCTAGTAAGGTCCATTGTGTATTTAATGTTCATGGTTTCCCTACTCATCACTTTACTCGTTTAGCTATTTTTTTCTTTCTTGTTTTTCTTGTAAAAACCCAAAATTAAAACTAGGTCCCATTTTTGTTTTAAATGACTAGAATTAATCCATAACCAAACCCTTGAAAAATATTTAAAACTAGGACTAAGGGCTTTTAAAACCAAAGAACCAACCAACATTATTTATAATTTTTTTCCCATAACTTGGTGTTTTTGCTTAGTACCCATATTGATGAATTGTCTATGGAGTTATTATGGGGACAATTCTTGCAATAAGAAATGTAGTTTAAGAGAAATGTACCCAACCATGGTATGAAGTTAGAAACATTAACCCTTAAAAATGCTTTTGGAAAATTTTAAAAGGGTGTAAATTAAGATAAGTTCAATATAATTATGGCATTAAAGATCATTTTGCAAAAAAATGTCACAAAAAAAACAAGATTGGAAAAACAAGTTCAAAGGTTCTTCACATGTAATTATAGTAGGCAAGATTAAACTTTTTGTGATCATTTTGTTTATCTTTACAATTTGCTAATATATTTGGTTCATTGATCTTGGAGCTTCATAACAATTCACCTTTAGAAAGAAATATTTTCAATTATAACTAAGGTTCAGTGGGTTTTGATGGGAATGTAAACCATATTTGAGGCAAGGCATTTTTTGACAAAGACATAAGCTATAACCAAGGTTAGGTCTGTTTTGAAAGGGTGCAAACCATAGTTGGGACAAAGTTCATTTTGATAAGAATGTAAGCTATAATCATGGAATTGATGAAAACAATATAAGCCAAATGCATTTTGAAATGAATGCCTACCAAAGCCCATTTCAATTTTGGAATCTATCATAATATTTATGAGAGCATACAAATGTACGCATATTGTGATGCAAATTGTGTCAACAATATCGATGAACATTGATGCACACTGTTATTTTAAAAATCTAAATCTAAAGTTATTAGTTCGAGTAGTGAAAAACAACCATGTATTGTTATGTCATAAATAAATTTTGAATGTACAATAATTTCCTTAACAACGATGCGAGGAATGTGACTTTCATCATTACTTAAAACTATTGATCAACCATATATGAAACCCATTATTATATATAATAACAATCAAAGTTACATATCTTTATCAAATAACCCAACTTTTTATGCTTGTGAAAAATGTATAAGATTCATCATTATTTGGTGTGTAAAAAAACTGAAAATAATTTTATCAAGTTGATATATTACAACATAGAGAATATAGTTACAAATATATTGACCAAGGTATTTTTTTATTGACAAGTTTGAACATTTCAATGTTTGACAATTGTGGTCAAGTGTGTAACTTGATAGTTGGTTTAATGATAGTGTTGGATGTTAATTCCAATCAAGTTATTTTTATCAAGTTATTTTTATCTTAAATGTTTGTGCTTCAAACACTTAACTTTTTAGAACTATAAAATGTTGGAATTAAAATGAATTAAATAACTCATTCTATATGATGTTCACCCAAATTAAATGGAGGTAATATTGCACATGTGAGATGTTCACCTGCTATTAGGAATAAGTTAAAGTTTGAGGGTAAATCATAAAAGTTTGTAGGAACTTGTGTGATCCCAAGGTTGGGTGGAGAGCTCCTTATAAATTTTTGTTTTAATTAATTATATTCTTTCATTGATTCATTTTCATTTATTAACACTAATAACATATAGCTCTATTTTTTTGTTGCATTTTTGTTATGTTTTAGCTTTATTTTAAAACTTTGTAGAAATTCTCAACCTCCTTGATGGAGGATTGGCCACAAGAGTTTCTTCATTTGTTTTTTAACAAAGAGAAAAGCTCTTAGTCCTCACCATTGCCTCTTTTCAAGTGTTTTTCCTTTTTCAAGTTTGTGATGGAGCACAAGTTGCAATCATACATAAGATGATTTAGCCAAACTTGGCTACAAAGAAAATATGAAAATATTTCTTTTCTTTTGCTATCTTTCGAAACTTAAATAAGAATCTTGATTATTTAGGTCCAAAAAAGTCTAAATTAGATGACTAGAAACGCTAAAAAGATTTATTTTGTCACATGTTTCAAAAAATGATAGTCGCATTGGTTGTGAGATTTCGGCACAAAAGAAAAGGTTACAAGTCTTTTCGTATTTGACCTCTTGTGAGGCCTCATGAACATTTTAATTCATGTTTGTTTCAAGCTAGCTCTTGTTTTGGGTCATTTGCATATGTAATCAATAGGTAAACCCCTTGTTGTTCATTGCTTATTGTTACAAGTTGTCAAGTCATGTCCAATAGCTTTAATTATAGCAAAAAAATCAACTTAGCAAAAACAATTTAGAAAATGAAAAAAATGAAAAAAACTTGTAATTTTAAGGGATGTTTTCACCATTTTAAAAATAAATTAAATTAAAGTATCCACATTAAAACCTAAACCCTTCTCAAATCATTAACAATAATGGCACTTTTGTAAATGTGCTACAACCCATCTAGGATAATCACCAGGAAATTAATGGTGAGGATCCATGTGAGTGGACATACTTGAGAAATTTGAAAAAACAAACCTTGGTAATATGTTTGGTTTTCTAAAATGAAAATATGGAACAAGTCCATGTTCAAAAGAAAATTTAATTTCATGGCTCATACCATGGATTTAAACCCTTGGTATTCCAATATTAACTCATTTCTAACCTATGTTTCAGTTGAATTTGTCATGTAAGAAAACCATTTTCTAAGGCCCATTTCAGATGAAGTCTAGGTTTCAAATTCCTAGGAAAAAAATTGAGCTCATTTGAAGCAAATTGAATCCTTGAGTTTGGACCTTGCCTTGGACATTACTTTGCATCTTGGTTCTCCAAACCATGAGTTCTCCTTTGCGCTCTTGTTTTTTTTGGCTCAGAACCAATTGATTTTCGCTCCAAAATGGTAGTACCATGTAGGTTGCCATGTTGGTTGAGCCTTGATTTGTCATTTTTGGGTCATGGATCATCATCTAAAAGCCTTGGGTCCAATTTATGGCTATCCTCCAAAAGGATTGCTATATTCCAATACATACTTTATGCTCTTACACTTGTTGGGCTCAAATTAGCCTAACCTGGTTTTGATTGGGAAGGCTAGGAAGGATAAGGAAATTTTGGGGGTTAAGTTTGAATCTAAAGGATTAAATTAAGAAGTCTACCCTTATCCCAATAGAGTTCGAGTCTAAAGGATTAAATAAAAGGTATGCCCTTATCCCAATAGAGCTTGAAAGGCTGGCCTGGTTAAGAAAAAAGGATGGTAGGTTGGCCCCCATAGGACAAGGTTGGATTTCTTGTCCTTGTCTGAAATTGGCTAACTTCGTTGGATAAAAAGGTACATGCAGGGGGAAGGAGGCTTCTTAGAAGTTTTTAAGCAATTAAGGTTAAGGTAGGGCATCAGCAATGGTGCTTCCAAGGAGTTGAGAAGCAAGGAATTAATGTTGACTTCTTTTTCTTCTTCTTAATTAATGAGTAGAGCATGGGAAGGAGGTTGTGAGAAGGAGGGAGTGATGATGGTAGAAGTAAGAGATCTTGGCAATCATGAGGAAACAAGGAGGATGAAGGTGGGCGGCCACAACATCATGAACCATCCATCTTTTCAAAAAGTGGTAAAGTCAACATTTGTTGGAGAATGGAGGCAAGATTTTCAAGTAATGGCAATTGTGGTAGTGCAGGGGGAAGAACTTATGACCATGGTGAGTGGGAGGCGGCTAGTGGAGGTTAAGCAAAGGTATTTAGACTTGCTAGAATAAAGGGGTTAGGATTATAAAAGGGGAGGAGGTTGGAGTTTGTTGGGTGTGAGACCTAGGAGCAAGCAAATAATGGTATGCCCTCTTACAAAAGCAAGAAAACAAGATATAAACAGGAAGTAAGGCTATCCTTGGAGTTAGAAGTCAAGGGGGTTGTTTTCATTTTGGTTAGTATTGAGGGTTCTGAAGTAGTATATAGGAGGAGGTAGGATGGTAATGAAGTGGGAGAGTTTATGGAATAGGTAAGACAAGAATTAGAGATGGGAGTGGAAAAACTCCAAGTTGGAAAAATTATGTTATAACCTCACCTTGAATGATGTGAAATGTTTTGGTGTGTAATAACTTTCCATAACCCTTGTGAAATGACCTTTGTATGAATCATTGTGGTTTAAGGTTGCAATGGGTTAAGGAGGGTGGTAGGGAAGAGAAGCGAAGAAGAAAGAGTGACATGATTGTTTGTAGCAACCATAAATATGAACATAAAGGTAACAAATAAAGAAGGAATAAACTCGAAAAAAGAGGGATATTATTAGGTTGGACACCATCAAGTTGTACCCTTTTCTGTTGTTGCTAGGATAAGAGAAAAGGGGGGAAGAAAATCCATGGAGTAAGAAGTCAAGAATCAAAGGGTAGACGAATTAGCAAATAACTTCTGATTACCCCCTTTGAAAATCTCCAAGGGGGTAAGGGGGGTGACCCATGATAAGGTCTTAAGGGGTGCTAAAATTGTGCCTAACAACACTACCTATACACTTACTTCACCTACATGCACTAAAGAAGGAAGAAAAGAAAAATGGCAAAAATATATATATATATAGTCAAAAGAAATTATATTGAAATAGCAAACTTTTAAATTGAATGTTAAGCCCAAACCCATCTAGTCTCTTTATCAAACCTATTAAACCTTTTTTCCCCTTTTTATCAATGTTGTTTTCTTTTCCTATTTAATATTTTTCTAGCACATCATATAAAATTGAATTATTATATTTCACTATGTTTTCCATTGGCATTGTTTTGCATTGAAAAAAAAAAAAAGTTTCCTTTCTTATCATCATGTTGATTAATAGGCCCTTGTGCCATTAGCTGAAGTATATTAAACCTTTAATAAAGTCACCCATTTCAATATTCTTTCAACTGAATTGGGTTTGATTTCAAAGTTATTATGATTTGAACAAAATGAAAACAAAAGGGTTTTGTTCAAATTAATTTGAGGTTTTTGTTTGTTTTTCCCATTATATTGTATTTTCTAATCATAAAATAAGAGAAAATAAGAAAACCAATACATGTATTATGTTCTTTCAACTCTATAGCCTTTGCTTCATCTACATACATTAGAAAATAAAAATAAAAATATATACAAAATGCAAATAAATAGTAATATTTGAAGCCCAAATCCCAAAACCCATCCAATATTTCTTTCAATATTTTCAAAAACTCCTAATTTTTTAGTGAATTAATGATGTCAAGTTTACCAATTGGGGTCCCAACTTTGGAGTTGGGGGAAAGGACAACTTTCAAATAGTAGTTGTATAAATAGGAGTAGTGAGAATATATGTAGTAGCAGTGGAGGCGTTCAGGAAGAAGGAAAACTTTTAGCCAACACTTCCAAAAGGGTAGGATAAAGTGAAAATGGAGAAGAACCACTAATAGTGGTAATAAGGGTTGTGTTATAATATGGGTGGCGATGGTAGTGACAACAACTTTGTTGCCATTATTGTTGTTGTTTCCTTGTACTCATTAATTAGCATCACAAAAAAAATATAAATAAATAAATAAATAATAAATAAAAAATACAAAGAGGGACAAAGAGAAATTTTTTGCAGTTAGGGGCCTTTAGGAAACAAGAAAAAAAGGTTCCAATTTCATTTCAGTATAAAGAGGCCTTGTGGATAGTCTAGTTACAATTCCATTAAGGGGATTAGTTGTAAATTTATTTTTTAGATTTTCATGACATGGTGGGACATATGAAAGTAACAACTTTTTGGAGCAAAAAAGGAGGATAATGACGACAACAACACCAACATCAACAAGCAACAAAACAACAAAGGTGAAAAGGTTAAGGGAAGATGGGTTTTGTATTTTTTTGTTTTTCTTTTGTTTGGGTTTTGCTTTGTGGTGGGTCCTTTTTTTTATGTTTTCGTCAAGCCTATAAAGTTTTTTATCACCAAGAATCTAATAATTACTTACAAATTAAACATAATAAAAAACTTCTACTACAAAGATAGACTTCGCCACAAGCTTGGTTTTTCTTGGTTTTTGTCATAATTTCGGAAAAATAGTAAAGGAAAAAGAATAAATAAAAATAACTATAAATAAATAAAAATCCATTGTAAATGTGACCATGTCAATACTTAATGATTAGTCATTTACCAATAATATGTTTTATAGAATTTTTTTCATAAAAAAAAAAATGATTGAATCTAGGGTGTTTTTGTGTTATTGAACTTGGGTGTTACATTAGTTGAGTAGTGCAAAAAATAACAGATTAGAAGTTTCTGGGCCCCTAATTTTTGCACAATAGTTTTTTAAAAAAATGTATAGGTTGTGTTAAATCTAGTAAAATAAGGATGATGATGTTGAAGGTTGTGGCAAAATTAAAGTTTAATTATCTTTTTAAATAGGACTTGCTTGTTTGTGACAATTCATTGTCTTTTTCCATTTGATCTATCTAGTTTTACGAGGTTGGCTTTATAGGTTTTAAATATTATGTTGACATAAACAATTTTTAAAATGTGGGACGTATCTATAATTGTGCAAATAGGTCCCATTCTAATATTTTGGTATTAAAATGTTTAGGTCTTGTTGAATCTAATAGATTAGTGATTAGGAAACCCAGGCCTATAGCAAAGTTCAAGTTGGGCCTTGGCATAATGCCTTAGCAAAGGATTCCTTGGAAAGTTTCTTATTTTTTTCCTTTTGTTTCATTTAATATTGTGTGAATAGTTTTGTAGATTTAGGATTGCCTTGTAGTAATAGGTAGTTTTTAGAAAATGGGGCCCATGTTCATAGTAGATCTCCTACTTCATGGGCACCAAACATCCCATGTCCCTTAATTCATCACGTCTCATCGAACCTTGTGGTTCCCATCGCCCATTCGCCTCATCATGCACCCCCACTAATTTATCCTCCACCTTATTCCCCATGCAAACCACAAACCACCCACTAGTTACCCCTTTGATTCCAACAAATCATACACCACCTACTAGTTCCCCCTACCAGCCCTTCATATGAATGTGGGGTCCCAACCTTACATTTTCCCAAACCCCTTTGATCATGCATATTTAGGACATTTTTCCCTTCCCACTCTATTATTCCTTACAATTGGCCATGATCATACCCCCCAACCTACCCCCATTTCTTCAACATGCCCTCAACCTCAACTTAAAATCTTGTGCTTCACATGTGGGCGTCAATTTACAAGTTGAAGGTTAAATCGTCATCAGCATTCTTATCAAACATCTAATTCATCTAATCTAAAACTTTATGATCATCCTGATTCAATACCTTCCCTTACTCCCACATTGCTAGCATAAGCTTGGACATGGGTTTCAACATTTGATGTCCATGGGTCTTTTCATTTAGGCCTTTGTCATCTTCGATTGTATAACCGCATCCCCATCATTCTACGACGTGATGTACAAGTGGCATTTCATTTTCCATTGGATAAGCTAGCGAAAGACCCATACAATGTGATAGTTTGACACTTGTTCTTCTTATTACCCCAATGGTGTTTCGCTTTGCCCCCTCATGGTGGGGCGGCAGGGCATAGGGAAATGCGAATTTGATTCAAGCGTTTTCTAATAAACGACTAGGAAAACTTGTAAAAAGATTTTTTTTAGTGGGCCCACGCTTTGTTGACTAATCTGAGTTCTATCCCTTTCCATAGACGTGTTTTGAAACATGATAGTTGTTGAAGAATTGTGTAATTTGCCACCAAAACATAAACCTACTTATAGGTATCATAACATGTTTTTTCAGAACTGATATAATGTTGAAACATGGAATCCGATTTGCAATGATGATTAAAACATGATATTTTTGTTGGAAAAGTTTGAAACTTTTGGAATTTCAAGGACAAAAGAAAAACTCAATATATCAAAACATGTGTCACATGAATTGATATGGGTTACTTTTCAATTGAACACTAGAAATTAGACTAATACTTTGTAAGTGCTTTACAATTACTATTTGAATTTTGTCAAAACTTAAGGAAACATTATTATGTTGCAGATTCAAATAGAAAAGGTGTGATCTAATACCATTGTGTTGTGATTTTTCTCAAGTGATAGGTTTTGACGAAACGAGGCATTTGAGAATCCTCTCTAGTTTCAAAACTTGTTTGACTATTTAGCCTCCATGTTTCTTAAGGCGTTTTTTAGGGACAACAACGAATTCCTTTTGAACTTTGTCGCAAATCTCCAAGGGTGTGGTTTTATCCATCTTGTGCTTGTGTTCATACATCTATACTAGCTGTAAAGCTAATGTAGTCAAAGGGCGATTACTCCTTGGCTTCGACAATGCATTCACCTTCACCTTATATTCCATAATGTTTCCACCTTTTGCAAGATACATACCTTCTATTGTGTTTCTTGATGGTGGGTACAACTTTAATTTCATAGGATTCCCTTCAAAATCCACAACTTTGTCACACACCTTTTTTTAGTGCTCATTGATTTTCATCTTCAAGTTCTTACAGTGACAATAAACACAAATAAATTCCTTCCCATCCTTTCGACGATGATTTTGGCATTCTTTAAGTAATTGCAACCATTCCCCATGAATGTAAGTCTCCACAAAAACTATTTTGTCTATTTTCACATTTTTTACTATCATGTTCGTTATTTTGTTCTCCATGTTTCCTCTCTTCTATTAAGATTAATTCGACTTTTGTGTTAAGAATAATGAAAGACTAAAAGAAGGGAGTGCTATGCCTAGATTGATTTACCTTAAGTTGGAAGAAGAAAGAAAGCTTGTAGTTGTAAGAAAACCAAGAAACTATACGAAAAAATTAAACCTTAACATAATTGAAACCTAGGTGTGCTTGTTCTTTTGTTGTGATGATTGACATGCAATGCATCTCGCTTGTAATCAATTGCTACCTAAACTTTAAAACCTATTCCATTACTTTCATTAATTGCCATGACATAATAGTTTGGCAAAAGTTAGACGAAGTGTGAGAAAGTTGAAAAAGGTTTAAAGCGTCATGGATGGGTCATAGGGCATGGATGAGGATCGCATGGGGGAACATGTAAGATGGGTGCATGGGGTTGAAACATAGCTCTTGAAACATTACATGTTTTCAGTAGGGATATGTTTTGAGGGCTTGGGCTGCCTAGGCATCGAAACGCATGTTGGGCCACCCATCGAAACTTGGCATGTTTCGGTGGGTGGTAGGTTTCAAGGTTCAAGTTTCATGGCACGCGATTTCCCACTATTGAAACGAACGCCAAACCACCATTGAAACATGACATGTTTCCATGTCGATTTGCTTTGGGCCCCACGTTGCCCATGCGTGAAAACCTGCGCCAAGCCACTTCAAAGCAAGCAACACATTTACAACTTGTTGCTGAAATAACGTTGGGGCCCAAGGCCATGGGCTTTACTAGAATAAGGGCATGGATGAGGTGGAGTTGAATGTGTGCCTGATTATGGTAAAGCCCATGGGCCAAAGGTATCATTGTATGTAAAATGTTGCATCATAATTTTTGCAAACACCCCATGAGAACAATGGGGAAAATGAGGAAAAAAGGGCGAAAGTGAGGTTCAAAAGATGCCCAGGCATTTTTTAAACACTCCCCCAAAAACATAGGAACAAATATGCTGTGTAATGTGCATGATTTTTTACTTAGTACATGTAAAGTTCACATGCTACAAATGGTGTTTTTGGTCAATTTTGGCATCCCGAGATTTCATGTAGTGATCCTACTTTCCATTCAAAGGAATCTTCCTCTATTTGGCTATGATGAACGAAATTTGCATTTTTGTAGCTTTTAGCTATTTGCATGAACTATCTCTTGTAATCTTGAAATAATTGATTTCATTGAATTCGACCAAGATATGAGCCTCAGTCTTTTTAAGTGTAGGTTAAGAGCTCAAGCTTTGCCTTAAAAAAAAAACGTCTTGCCTTTTCATCTTTGAGGCTCTGTTAGCTCAACTAACTTCTACCTATTTTTTTAAATATCTTTTATTTTCCTATTTGCATAGTCTCTACGGGGTGCTCTTGATAAAATATCATGGAGACCAAAAACAAAAGCTTGTGCAACATATACAAAAAAGGCTTGTATTGGAAGAAAAAAGAAAAAACCCCCAAAGTAACCACACTATGAGGATTTAAAAAAAAAATCGCCATATTTAGATAACTGGGTCTAGCTTGTCACCAAAATATAAGCAGGATTCCTAAACTTTTCTAGTTTCTTCTTTGACCTGTAGCCAAATTTGTCTAAGTTCACTTGTGGACGATAAAAAGGCTTTTATTGGAAGGAAAAAAAGACCCAAAGTAGCTACAATATGAGGAATTTTTTTTTTGGAAATCGCCATATTTAGATAACAGGGTCTAGCATAGCATGTCGCCAAATTATAGCAGGATTCCTAAACTTTTCTAGTTTCTTCTTTGACCTGTAGCCAAATTTGGCTTAAGTCCTCTTGGCCAACCCACCCACCTCACAAATTTGGGGGGAAAAAAAAAAAAAAAAACACTGGCTTCAAATTTTTTTTTTTCCCCTCCAAACGCCGGGCTTTGGGGGGGGGGGGGGCAAGGGCAACAAGTCGGGGCCCAAAAAAAAAAAAAAAAAACCCCCCCTTGGAAA
>Ga0116227_10012339_pt1 | contig 13947 bp, 12 predicted proteins | sample S1TSphgellanicum_FD_89693 | JGI IMG/M metagenome (GOLD analysis project Ga0116227, IMG submission 89693) | Host-associated microbial communities from peat moss isolated from Minnesota, USA - S1T2_Fb - Sphagnum magellanicum MG | ecosystem: Host-associated > Plants > Peat moss > Unclassified... | reverse complement strand
TTTTTTTTGTTTTTTTTTTTTTTTTTGTTTTGACTCTCTTGTCCCGTTCCGTCGTTGTCACTCTTCTTCTTCTTCTTCTTCTTCTGCCAGCCAACGCCGCCTCGCTTTGTAAACTGCGTGTTTGGCCACGCCACTTGGTGTTGCACAGCTGCCACGGACGGGAAGCTTCTTCTTCTTCTTGTGCTTCATCGGCTTCTTGTTGTTGTTGTTGTTGCGGTGGTTTAACTGTTGCGGCTGCTTCTTCTTTTTTTCTTGCCTACAATTTTCTGTTCCGTGTTTTTTGAAGACCGAGTGTGTTTATCTTCGACTGCAGAGCAAACTGTTGGTAGAGAAAGGAAAACGCATATGTATCGGCGGCCCCCATAGGTGTTGTGCAGTGTTGTTTTCTCGGAGGAGACTTGGAACGTATTCATTCACTTGTTGCCGATTCTTCTTCTTCTTCTTCTTCCTTCTTTTTTGGTGTTGTGTTTGAGTTTGTTTGTTTGTTTTTTTTTTTTGCGCCGTTTTGTTTTTCGGTGGAGCTGTGGGGCGGGGGGCGAGGGGAGGGGGCGAGGGGAGGGAGCGAGTCTGCGCCTAATTTGCGAGAACAATCGGAATTATTGATTCTGGAGTCGTCAAGAGAGGATGGAATTATGTAATGAAAAGCAATGGAGATCGGTTGGAGTATTGGAAGCAGGAAGACCTAGCCAATATCTTCGTCGTTTGCGGCTTGTATCTCTTCCTCTTCTTGCCACCCTCCTCCTCCTCGCGGGTATAGCGGACTGTACGCAGGAGGACACAGCAGGAGGACGCGCGAAGGAGCAATCCACGTTTCGTCGTTACTTCTGGAGCACTGCCGATGCAAATCATTACAAGCTGTCGGAGGATGGCGAGGTAGCGGAACTCGTCCTCGACCGCATAGCAGGTTTGGCTCCCTTCCTATGTCCCTTAACTCCCTGGCATCATATTCTCATATAGCAAATGCGTTAGCGATGTCTACAGCAGTCATATGTGCCCAGCCACTCGCACAGGGCTTAGCACTCATAGCCAACTCTCGAGAGGAGATTATTCCGCTTGGTGCATGCTTCTTTTCCCTTCCTTTTCCCACGATTTCCATTGCAAAAGCAGTAACAATGTCTACAACAGTTAGGTACTCGGTATTCTATTTCATCTTTACCGAGTACCGAACTACGCCTCTCTCATGTGCACCTTTCCTCTTCAAATTTAGCTTGGTGCGCAGAGGCAGCATCCCTGGACACGGAGAACCAGCAGCAAAAACATGCTTGTAGACAAATGATTACCTACCAGCATCTCTCCTTCTTCTGGTTTCTTGCTCCTGTGCAGGATGATGATGGCTCAGGTTGGCTTAATTTCTTTCTTTGAGGTTCAAACTTTGTGATTTCTAAGACATGGTGGGTCTCACTTTTGTTTTTTGTTTTTTTTTTTCTGTCCTTTTTTGGGGGTGGTGGTCATACAGCTTCAGGATTTGCCTCACATACAAGGTACTTGTTTGGCCGCATCAGCATTCAAATGAAGTTGCATCCTGGTGACTCAGCTGGGACTGTCACCACTTTCTATGTAAGTTTTTTTTTGGTGCATAGCTCAACAAAGTGGGATGATTTTTGTTTTGGACCTTATAGGTACTTCCTTGAGTCCAGAATGAGTTCTCAAGTAAGAGAAAGTTGGCTTACACTTCTGCTTCTTGCAAGATTTCTGTGTGGACTGACCTTGAAGGGATCATTGAAGCAGGGAGAAATGGGTGTGTTGTGATTGAACCGTTTTAATGCCATTCAACACATGTCCCATTTCCGTTCTAGGGGGGAATTGGTGTGATGTTTCCATTAACAGATGTGCGTGGTTTTTTTTGCCAGACATCCTCTTTGAGCGGCAAGCATGATGAGCTTGATTTTGAGTTCTTGGGAAATGAGTTTGGCAAGCCATATGTACTGCAAACCAATGTCTATGCAGCTGGAGTAGGAGATCGTGAACAACGGATCAAGCTTTGGTTCGACCCCACAGCTGATTTCCATACCTACACTATTCACTGGAGCAAGAAAATCATCATGTAGGTCCACACATCCTTATATTGCTTCAATGGATACTGCACATTTGCTTCTTTTTGCAAGTAAGTAGAATGTCTTCTGCTGCAGTATTCTCAGAAAAGATGCCGACATTAGGACCCCACAAACATGGTTTTCACCAGAGTAAATTGATGCACTAAACTTTGTGGGTTGCATTTCTGTCAATGCAGCTTTATGGTGGATGAAACCCCTATACGAATCTACAAAAACAATGAAGACTTGGGGGTGCCATACCCAGGTCGACAGCCAATGAGTGTCTTTGCAAGCATGTGGAATGGTGAGGACTGGGCCACTCAATCTGGTGCCATTAAGTTGAACTGGGACAAATCACCATTTAAAGCAAGCTACCGACACTATGATGTGGAAGGATGCGAGGTGCCTTGGTACAAGGGTGAGGTAGCACCTTGCATCTCCAGAAAGTCCGATGCATTTCTGAAGAAGGCAACAATCCAGGATCTGAATGATGAACAGTTGGTTCAGTTGCAATGGGTGACAGAGAATATGTTGGTGTATGATTACTGTGCTGATGTGTATAGATATCCCGAGCCACACCCTGAATGTAGTCGTAATTCAGGTATACAGGATTTAAGTCCAGACCTAGAAAGCATTGACACCCTTTTCTATCTGGATCCCAGTGATACATCATCGTGGTAGGCATCTTCAATTTTGCACTACTTCAATGTGTCCTCAATAGAAATCTGTACAGGAGATAGGGAACATTCAATTCAAGGCAATATAGCCTAAATTAGCCAAAACCAACATCCAAAAACAGTTCCAGATTTGTCCTGAGTTCAAAGGATAGTGGCTTCATTGTTGATACAGTTTATCTTCTTCCATCCAACATGGATCTGAGTGTGGATTAGCATTGCCAGTTTTGGACAGGTTGTAGTCACACAGTAGTTTGCAAAACACCACCAAGGTCAGGGAATAAAGAATAAACCAGATCACAGAAGACATGGTTTATTAGAATCTCAATGTTCTGATGCAGGAGCTGCTTTCTGCAGTTTTGATTCCAAGGGAGTGACTTCTCTGAATTCACTGCTGTTCTAGAATAAGCGGGCTCTGAAACTAGTTTTTGTTGCTTTTTCCTTTTAACATGTGCCCTTGTAATAACAAATTAATAACCAGCTGCTCATGTTGATGTTGTCATTACAGATTGAAAATGTGCTAGTGTGTGCACTAGCATGTTTTTCACAGTTTTCTGGTTTCTATGGCTTTTGTTGTACAATTGTTGTCTTGCAGAGGATGCTTTAGTGTGTTTGTGGTTCTCCACGTTGGCAACCTCATTGCGTCTCATATGCCTACCAGGTCCGGTGACCTGCACAGTATTTTCCTCATTCTATGCTGAAGTGTGGTTGCTGCATAACTGTGTGCTGCTTATTCATGTCATGGCCTCTCTTTGGTTTGAAATTGGTTATATAGTGGACATGACTGAGTGAAATGCAGTTGTATACAGGGCTTTTTTAGTTTATGCAACACTTAGGATTGCTGAGTAGAGGAATGTTAACCATAGAGGCTCTAGCGCTGTATTCATGCGCATGACTGAGCTTGACAAGCTGCTTGGCGAATGAACACACTTTTACTGCAAATTGTACCTGCATTAAAAGTGCAGTAGTATTGGAGTTATGTGTTTGCTTTAGAGCTCAAGAAAGTGTTTCCATTACCGTATTTGGTTAGAAACAACTTCAGTAGTTGATCAAGTGCCATTGTTTAACAAGAAAACTTGTCTTGTACTGGACGCTAAGATGGTATACTCAAGATTATGATCAATTAGAAATCATACTTTAGGAAAGATTTATAACCTATCAAAGTCATCAAAGTCTAGTTCAAAGTTCTATCTTTCTTACTTTATGTTCAAGTTTCTGTTTTGTTTTTTGACTAAAGTTTTTATTCACTTGATATTCAAGGTTCCATTTTGTTTTTGAACTGAAGCTCTTAGTTCTAGAGACATACACACTCGTTGTACGTCCAAAGCAATTTTCATTTGTTTATGCAAAGCATAGTATCAGTTGGACATGAAGTTATATATTTGTAATATTGGACAAACAAGTAAAACTTGTATTTAAGTAGTTCTATTCCATGTGGATTTTCAGGAATGTGCATATTACTTGTTTGTGACTAGACAAATGTACAAGTCTAATCTAACAAAATGCAATAAGGCCATGTCTTAAGCCACTTGGATCACAAAACAAATTACCAAATGAAAAGAAGTCTTCACATTACCAAAACAAGTCCTGGTAGGTAACCTTAAACATGATGCCATTTGGCAATGAGTCAAGAGTTATTGTTAATGACATTAGTTAGTACCAAATTAAGCACGTTCCAACAAGTGTGAACAAAAAGATATTGACAAGTGTCCAAAAGTCCTATGTCCAAGTGTTTGACACCCATCATTAACCTTAAAGAGACTTTTTGGATGAAAGGGTTTGTTTCTCATAGTAACAGAAATTCCTTGAGCATCATCCAAATGATAAATCATATCCATGGGTATAACATTTAGACATTTATGCAGTGAAATGGATGTATGAATGTTCATGGATGACATCCAATTACCACCCCCCAACATAGATCATAAAACATACATTAAAAATATTAATTAATATAAAAGTAAGATATTCATGTAGTAATTTAGTTCATCACTTGTGAGATGAAGCTCATCTGTTTTCATTTTTCATTCAATACACAAAAAATTCACCCATCCTTGTTCTTTGTCACTCAAATGGATGAAGCTCATCCAACAATGTCCACATTTCATCCATAATAGATATTTAGAAGAAAACTGAAGAAGGTTGACTGAATGATGATCCTTGTGAAATCTTCTTGAATTAGCAAAAGCAATGTTTTTTTTCTGGCGAGATTTTGTCATTTTTCAACAAAGAAGTTGGGAAAATTTTGGAAATCTTTGTCTTTTTAGTGCAAATTTGACTACTTTTGCTAATTTTATTGTTAAATTCTGTCAAATTTTTGACACCAAAAGAATGAGGGGAAAAAAAAAACAATTGTTGAAAGTTGAAACTCTTCAATTTAAGATTTCTCCAAAAATCTTCATGGACAATGATTTTAATCAACAAGTTTAAATTTTAATTTTCAAATTTACTTATTGAATTATGTATTTACTGTTTTTTTTAAAAGGGTTAACTTAGTCCTTTACAACTCATGGTGCACAAACACCAAATAACAACCCTTAATTCCAAACCTAAAAACGTGACAAGTTTTAGATATTTATCATGAGTGTTCACAAATGTAGAAAACAGATTGCAAAAATGTTTTCCTACATGGTGCCCTCTAGGAACTTCAAAAAGCCTTTGCATGAACTAAAGCATTTTGTTCAAACAAAATATCATGTCAAAAACTCATAGTCCAAGATCATGCAAAAGTGTGTCCCCAAAACAATCACAAACAAGGGGTGTGTCACATTGTGGCCTTGCCATTTACAGTAAAAAGTATCTTAATGCAAAAGAAGAATTATGAAAATTCAAATATTTCACCATGCAAACATACAATCTTCAAAAAAATCCTCTTAAAAAAAAACCAAAATCCTTCAAGATATCATAACTCTATAACCTAATCTTCAAGTTTGAACAAAACCCAAAATATCATCTTTAAAAAATCCTCATATAAAAGTAGACCTATTTATTATTATCAAGGGGCCAAAATCCCTTAAGCTACTATACTCTATAATGAATTTAAACACAATATTGTTGCCTTTGTAGGCAAGGCCAATAAATGGTGTGATTTCTTTTTGTGGGACCTAAACTATGAATAGCTTGGGGAGCAAGGAGCTCTTGAAGTAAACACTCCGGCAAGGTGAAGCCAAGGGGCATTTACTTTTGGAACTCCCCTGCTATGACAACACTATAGAGTGTAATAAAATTTGACAAGATTTGTTATTTTAAATCGTTTTCCTTGTTAATCCAGGCGGGTAGTACTTGCCAAGTAACACAAGAAAAAAAATGACATTTCAAAAAATGGAATGCATGTGCAGCTTTTTTTTTTTTAAATGCCCAATATTTTTCATGCTCTTTAAAGCATATCTCCAAATACACTAAGAAAAATCTCATAGCTATCACATGTTACAAACAATTATGTAGTATCCTACATTTTGAATTTTTTTCAAAGCAAAAAAATAGGTTTTTTTCAAAGTTACATCAAGCACAAATTGTGACATGACATGCTCAAAACATGAGTTTGAAATTGAGGTTTACAAAGTTTGGTTACACATATTTTATGTGCAACCCTTTTTTTCTGCAATATGTAATTTGTTATTTGAACTTGGGACACAAAGGCTAAACTTGATCTCAATTGGATTTTGGCATTTGCTTGGCTTGTGCAATTTGTGCAAAGATTGAAACATCAAAACATTGAACCTTCTTGCAAAGGATTTGAAAATGAAGTTCTCAATGAATGTAAAAGAGGAAATAAACAACATTGTGCTCTATTTTTGTTGGCTCCAAAGCTAGATTTAACTAACAAAAGGAATAACATTTGTCTTGAGAATAGAAAGCTTACAAAGAATCCATAGTGGAATGGGATTTGTTTAACGGTTGTTAATCACCTCCCCTTACTAATGCTTCAACATTGCGCCATCCAATGATAGGCTATGCCTTGGAAAGTACCATGTGCACTATCATCTCATTGTTTTTGTTCTTCTAACATTGCTTGTTCTTTTGAATAAGAATCCTTGGTTGTGTTGAACATTTAAGCTTTCTAGTAACACTCCCCTTGTGCAACTTTCTAGTAACACTTCCATTGTTCAATGGAACACTTTCATTGTCCAATGGAAGTGAATGAGTAACAAAATCAAGTTATAATAAACAAAATAAAACTAATGGTTGCAAAAAGTTTTGCATCAAATCTTAATGATCTTATGCTTATAGAATTTGGACATGCTTTTGTACATCCACAAATAGTCTTGAGATAATGAAAAGTTTTGAAATTTGTAGATTATAGAAATGATGGCTATTTTGGGTGTTAATTTGACAAGAAAGATGTGGGTATTTAATGTTCAAAAGGTGTTACAAAGTACAACCTCATGTTCACTTTCACTTCACCATTAAGTTGTTTAACCAAACTTTTTAGCTTTTGTTGTTTTTAACAAATAGCTTGTATTACCTTCTTTTCATATTAAGGACAAAGAATTAAAACCCAAATTCCATATTCCACTCGTGATCTTCTTTCCTCAATTCAAGGCCCATTACCAAAAAGAAGTTCAGGAAATTTCAAGCACAAATAATATATTAAATTCTTATAATATATTAAATCTAGTCATCCTTGAGGTTTCTATTAATATATGCTTGAGTGAACTCTCTTATTACGATTGCTTACAAAGTGTATCTTCTTATTACTTGGCAAGCATATGAAAATGTGTTTATACAATGTCATACATCCATAGATGTTGCAATCTTTACACATATTGAAGACCAAAGAATGAATTTGCAATAACCCTATTCGATCTATTGATATATGTTTGCAAAATTTTCAATTCATGAAAATTGTGTTGTATAACATTGGAGGCCCTTTGAATATCACCCAAATGATGTTACAATCTATTTGTATGACATGTGATCCTTAACTTTTTCAATTGAAGTATTGCAAAAGAAAAACGTGGTTTGTACTATAGTTTAGTAGCTAACTACTACATACTAATTAAATCTTACAAAGATGGTTTTTGTTTGCTGGGTTTATGGAGCACTAACAACATAGTTTAATATCTCTGATGCAAGGAGTTATATTGACATTTGATTCTAGTATCTTCTTGACAACATGAAGCATGAAAATATGTGCTAGCAATGTTGTTGTCAGGTTTGTCATTGCATGTGTCATTGGCCTGAATGGATTGTAATAACACCAATTGTCAAGAAGTAACAATGTGATATAGGGTAGAAGAATGGAGAAGCTAAGGGTCTTTGGAGAGTGAGCTACTACTGGTAAAGGCATCTCTAAAGTACTCACCAATGATAGTGAACAAAACTTGGTTACTAGTCAAGTGAGAAATCCACACTTATAGAATGTCTATATTTAAGTTCCTCCATCAACAAGTCTCAACTGGCAAGGAATTTCTTAAGAAGAACAAAGCACTGCTCAATGGTGTTCCTAAGCTTTGGATTGTCTCAAATGGCCAATTTTGATGACACCATACACTGATACTAGATAATGTAGATATACTATTTATAATGTCGATGAAGGGGTTGGATGTGGCATTGGATGGTTGCTCTCCCTCTTGGACTTCCTCTGGACAGAGAAGAGTCAAAAGTTGGATAATTGTAGAGAATTTTCACAATGATGTTTTCCACCTTCAACCACTAGATAAGGAGTTTTTGAGGGAAAACATAGAGATGTGCTACTGAAGCAATTGCAATCTGATAAATGAAAGAGTTTGGTTAGGGACTTGAACTTGTGAAGAACACATAATTCCACTTGTATTATACAGTCAATGAGCATGTATCAAGGAAACATACTTCAATACAAACAACAAAGTCCAGCACTCTAATCTAAAGAGTATCCACTAGCAGCATGTGGAAACCAGTGCAATACCATGGCTAATGCAAAGATGGTCCAAGCAATGAGGGCACCCTGGCCACCAAGTGGTAAACACAATTGATTTGAAGCACACACAAATTTGGGCCACGCGATTGATATCTCAAAGCTCCTCATGTGCCACATAATAGAATTGCACCATCTGTAGTACAGAGCCCAAGTTTGGCTAAAATTGAAGGTTACAGTTATGAAAGAGGATTTGCAGAATACTTTCACTACAAGCAGTTAGAGCTACCACCATAGGCAATCAAAAGTTTAGGACAAAGAAAATATATGAAGCTGCAAACATAAAATTGAACAATCAAAGAGAGGTACAATGACCCCAATTTGAGACCATTAAGTGCTGATAGAACTTCTTACCATGAAAGAACCAGCCAAAACCATGAAAGTCACCAGCCAGTCCGGTAGAGGTTGTCAGACCACTGTTGTCTGGTTCAAGAGAACCTCCGTTCTTTCATTTGAAAGAACCTCAAGTTGAAGTTCAAGGATAGAACCTCCATTCCAGTTCCAAACCCAGTTCTTCACATTACAAGACTCCCAGTTCATGGTTTCTCAAAAGAAAATAAAAAACCCTAGGACTCATGAGTCCTATTCCAAACCAGATCCAGTTCTATCTACCTCCACATAGGCCAAAACCCTTTAAAGCAAAACAAGCAGCAGCTGTCATACCCATAGTACCCACTCAAATAACCCATTCCCATAAACTTTAGAAAAGCTCCAACACAGAGTGTCAACAATGCACAAACAGTCTTCAGTAGCATCTGCCCAAATCATGAACTGTGTAATATACTCACCAGGGATGCACCAATGCCCTAATAGAGAGATAGCATATTGGTATTACTATAATCTTCTCAAGAATGCTTATCGAGTATGCTAGATCTCCATGGACACACGGTTGCAAAAGATTTTGCATCCCAACATGACATCTATACTCCTCCAAAACACTCGCCTGAATCAACACAACACACAGACAATCTGTTACAGGATGTTCCATCTAGAAAGAGGAGGAACTTACAAGCTGCACAATGCCCAAAAACATGGCTGCATTATAAAAAAGGGCGCCCAAGTTCCCAGGGCTCTTAGATACTAGCTAAACAAAACAGGGTGTGAACCCATTGCCCCCAACTCCCATAGTTCAAACCCTAATTCTTGGGCTTCTTGCTTTCCCTTCGTGTTCCTTAAACCCTAATTCTTGGGCTTTTTGCCTTCCATTAGTATTCTCCAAACCCTGATTCTTGGGCTTGTTGCCTTCCCCTCCTACTCTCCGAACCCTAATTATTGGGCTTCAAACCAAAAAAATAATTATTTGAGAGTATAAATATATACATATTCGAGAGTTTCAGCTTTTCATTTTGAGATTTAATCAAATTTCCTTACTTTGCAGATACCACTGAAAGAGGGGACAGGGGGTGAAAGCAGGCCCAAAGACAGGGTTCAGACAGGGTGACTTTATGGATAACTCTAATATGTAGTACCCAATACGCCCATAGATGTTAGCTGAAGCTAGCATGACAGTTCAATGCAGGGGATGTCTATTTCAGGCTTGAGGTCCTTGCCATTGTCCTTGAGAGGCCATCCATCACCTGGTTGGCTGGCCCTGTCCTGGGTAATGTACACCAAAATATGTCCATTGACTGGACTAAGGAAAGGATACATGCATCAGAAGGACTCACAAAATTGCCCCAAATTTTACTTTCCATGGCATGTAAGTATTGATCCTTCCTTACAATGTAAGAGTCCAATCCCTTGCATGTTTTAAGCCATTTCCATGCATTTAAGGGACATATGGGACTAGAGAAGGTGTGGAGCATTAAGGCCCGTAGGGGCTAGATGAAAGCCTCATGGGACAATGCATGGACTCTATTGATTATGTAGTGGAAATGTCTCTACATAATAAGTTTTCACAATTTTTACTTTGTTAAAACTTAGAAGGGCACAACGTCAAGTTGATGTCATTTGGAAACTAGATTTTAATTTATTTTAATTTTGAAAACAATTGCCCCCCTCTAGAAAGAAATCAATTCCAAAACCTGCCTTGATCCCAGAAAAGCCCCAGGAAATATTTTCATTCAAGTTCCCAAAACTCATCATTCAAGGACTCCAATTGTATTTTATAGTTTTCAAAGTTTACTAGCTCCAAGTGCAAACCTTGTGTATTCACATGAATTTCCATATGTGACTTGTATGAATTTTATAAGAAATTCACTCTTCTGAACATATTGTCATAGTCATTCACACTTCATCACTTCTAGGATTTTATCTGACATCCCTTTTTTTCTATTTTCTTTCTTTTTTAAATTATTTTGTGTTTTTCAACCTAATGATACATCAATCATTAAAAGTAAGAAAACGTTACAACTACAATAATTTTAATTTTTGATTATTTCAAATTCAACGGCCTTAAAATAATTCAATTTTAGTTTTCAAACATATAGTTCAATATTTAATCCAACTTTATTTTAGCCAATAACTTGTATCTTCATTCATAAAACCGGAGACAAAACTAAATTAGTCTTCCAATGTTCAAGTTCCTGGGAAGAGGTGCCATTTGAACATTAGATGGCTTTCATAATGTGGCAAATGCTCAATGTCCATCCATATTTCTTAATCTTGGATATGCAATAAAAAGAAAATGGCCTTCATTGGATAGTTTGTTCACATATTAAGGATTGTTTTCTCTTTAACTTGTAAGTTATATTGAAAACCTTCACGTCCATTGCATGTAAATGGGAAATGGAAAAATTCAAAGAAATTTCGACAATAATGTAGTTAATGCATTTTTAAAATTAGTTTGATTATATTCATCTAGATGTAAAATAATAGAACATATTGAATGTAAAAAATGTTGTACAATCAATCACAAAAGTATGACAAAGTTTAATATTGCATGCATGTTCATGATGAGATTTTCATTTCTCTGTGATAGGAAAATATATGGTTTTTTTATCACCATGAATTATTTGAAAGTTTTCCATCAAATTTTTGGTTGAAATTCAAACAATAAAACTATTTTTCAATGCTATATTTGATGGAAAGATCTTTCCAAAAATTTATACCCAAGTAGAGGTATTTCATAACAAAGAGAATAATGAGATTCAGAACCATATCCCTGGAAAAGCACTTAGATGAATGAGCAACTACTACAACCATAAAGAAGCAACCTCCCAAAAACAAGGATTACCCATCATATGGGGAGGAGGGTCTTGGCCTTCAATCATGTAAGTATTCAAATTTACACTAGCAAAACACATTTATCCAGAATTATCCCCAACTTTTTTTTTCCAAAAACCAAAAAAAAAAACAACAACATTGTTGAAAAAAATTCATTGATTGTGATTATGTGTTTTTGTTCAAAATACAATTGCTTAAAAGAGGAGGATTCCTTTTTGGCATTTTTCCTTCTTGAAAAATAACTTAGGTTAATTAAGAAAGTAAATTCCAGAAATGGAATTCAATTTAATGTTTTTTAATGTTCCTCTTAACCCATCCAATTGTAATAAACCATGTAGCAATATGCTTGTGGGTTTGATTGGTTAATTCAACATTTGAGAGCAAAAGGAAAATGCAAAGCCCAAGGGGTGATGGTTCAATGGTAGAGTCCTTGTTTGGTACCCGTAAAGTCCTAGGTTCAACTGGTGAGTAAGTGAAAGCCCTATCATACCCTCTACCACTAGACCACAACTTGTCACTAAGGTTTATTTGTGTGTTTCCCAAAGACTAAAAAAAAGAAATATGTGAAATATATCTTCAACCTTACTTTTAAAACTATTGTCCATGCCCAATACTTGTTGGCTACTCTACCATGTAGAGAAAATTGTTGCTATTTCCATGAAGAAAATGTTTGCCCTGTTTAGATATAAATGATCATTGAACCCATTTTGTATGAAGGATGGGCACACAATCTCACATAATGAGTGAATATGAATTGAAAATAAAGAAATACATATATATGTAACAAAATGTAGTTGATGTTTGGGCATACTTGCAATCTAACCATATGTCAAAAGGGTGTTGAATCGCAAACACAATTAGATAAAATTAAAAGTAGATTTATGTTTTGGGATTTAAAACCATGGGAGTCGAGGCAAGTTTTGGTTGTTCATTGATGTGAATGTCAAGAATTTCAGATCAAAAATTTATTTTTGAAATTTTATGTTTAAATATTGATTTAATACATTTGAAAATGAACATTTATTATGTCACAAGGAGTCAATTTTGCAAAGGATTATCAAAAGGACTCATGTAATACTAAAAATTTTGATGAGAAAAAAATTATGAAAATAAAATTTTATTAGACACCTTCAAAAAGTATTTATAATTTTAAAAATATGAAATTTTAAAACTTTAAAAATTCAAAAAACTTTTCAAAATTGATCAAATTTGTAAAACTTGAGATTTTTTTATCACATATAAATGGGTATAATGTACATGATATATTAAAAAATGTTGTAATTTAATATACAAGAATATATATATAAAGATTTGAAATTCTTATCATTTTAAAAACTCAACATGTTAAAAACCTATACACTTTCAAAATTTTATATTGATTTTAAAATGATAAATTTAAAAAATGTATCATGTATTGAAACAACTATCAATAATTTTTTAAATAATTTATTAAAAAATCGCTCAAAAATTCATGCGTATGAAAATTTTATTTTGGAACAAAAAGACATGCAATCCTTGTGCAAAGTAATGTTGTTATTTCATTGAATCTTGTCTACACCCACTTATGGGATGTAAGTACTAGCCATTTTCATTTAACTAAAAATCTTTTGTAAAACAAACACGTTGTTTTGCCAATCTTAGCAATTGAGAGGTACCAAAATGTGTCCTAGTTAAGGGACTTAATTGGACAATGGGCGACCCTCAAAGCCATTCTCTTGGTCCCAATAGGCCTATTTGTAACATGTAAAATGAAAATTTACGGAGACCCATATATCCATATGGGAAAATAATAATGCACAATTGCTATAAAAAAAAATGGGAGAAAACAACGAATTGGGAGTTTTTTTCTTTTAAAGTGTAAATTTGACAAATTTTCTATTTTTTTGGGGGAAAAATTCGCTGAATTTTCATATTGCAAAAAGGATTTTAGAAATGCATTATTTAGCCCCAGAACCGGTTACTATTCAATAAGATTCTACAATGGAATCTACATTGTTTCATTCTACAATGGAAAGTACCCTTGACTTTATGAAGCGAATTGTCCAATGATTGTCATTTTTTTGAGGATCTGTTCGTGCCCCCCCCCCCCCCCCCCCCCCCCCCCCTCACGGCAAAAAGACACCACCACCCCTCCATACGCCCCAAAAAAAATCACACCAAAAAAAAACAAAAAAAATCC
>Ga0116227_10012337_pt1 | contig 13950 bp, 9 predicted proteins | sample S1TSphgellanicum_FD_89693 | JGI IMG/M metagenome (GOLD analysis project Ga0116227, IMG submission 89693) | Host-associated microbial communities from peat moss isolated from Minnesota, USA - S1T2_Fb - Sphagnum magellanicum MG | ecosystem: Host-associated > Plants > Peat moss > Unclassified... | reverse complement strand
TTATTTTTTTTACCTTTTTTTTAAAATAATTTTCCAAACCACTTTTTGCTTGTTACCCTTGTTTTTGCTCAAATTTGTACAAACCCATCCCCCCCCCCCCTCTCCCTTACGCTTTGTGTAGTTCTAGGTGCAAAAGGTTTGACGTTCATGGCATGAGCTTCATCCATAAGGTAAGGCCCTTTTTCCATTCTTTTTTTTTTTTTTCCATCAATGTTTGTTTGTGGGTTTGTTTCATTGTTTGTCTTTGTGTGTTTGTTTAGTTATTGCAATGGATTTGTTTGTGTTGATAGGTTGGAATAGGTTTTTGTTTGTTGAATATGCATGTTATGTTTGTTGTGTGTAAAATTTGTCTAGCATTGTGAAATTATTTTTCATTCCCTTCCATTTGTACCCTCACTTTTTGATATGATGAAGAAAGTAAAACAAAGTGAGTTATTTTGACCTTTTAAATCAATTATTTCATAAAATTTAAATAATGTAAAAACAAAAATAATCTTTTGGCAAAACATACATTTGTTTTGACTTTTCCATTAAATATGTTGTAACGTTCTTGTGGGAAATGGAATAATCAAATGAAAATGGGGAAAAAAAAATAACAATTTAAAATGAAACATGTGGAATTTATTTCAACACAACTATGGAAAAGAAAATGTGGAAGCAAGGTTTTAAAGTGTTGAAATTTTGCAAATAAAGAAAGTATAGATTTGAAAAAATGAACAAGAAAAAATAAATTGCATGCTCAAAAAAATGAATGAAAAACTCATAACAAAAATGCATTTTGTTGGGTTTTATTATGTTATTGATAGTAAAAATGTTGATGGAAGGAGTCTTTAAGCCCAGTGTTGTACCCTTTGTTATAACAATCTTGTCAACACACCTAACCCAAGAATTAAATAAAGAAAGATCTAATAACATATTACAAAACCTATGGAATAACAACTTTGAAAAAATATGTGCATGTAGACCATGGAATCATTGTACAAAAAGAATTGAAGAAGAAATGAATAATTTAGTTAGAGGAATTGTGAAAAGGCAACCAATGAAGAAAAGACCTAATGTATTAGAAGTGTAATTCATTTTTTTCATGTACAAGATTATTTCAAAAGGATGGCGTGCAACAAAAATATTTTCTATAACACTTTCACCTTTTGATTATGAGCAACCATTACCTATGTAATTTGTGGAGAATTTGATTCAAGCACATTACCTTGCAATTATGTCTTCAAATTGTCTTCACCTCAAGAAAAAAAATTTCCCAAGAGATATGAAACAAAAATATGTGTTTTTAAAATTAGCAAATTACAATTTTGATTTGTGGATGTCTAAGGGAACACATGATGTATTTGCTCTTGTCATTACCTTGTTGGGTGTTAATTGATAGCCAAAACATGTGACTATTGGTTTGTTTAAAGCAACATAAACCTTTAAACAAGCCTTTGCCAAAAAATTTAATCTAACAAAATTGTTTCATCAATATGGGTTGGGGGAAAAAATCATTACCTCTATCCAAGATGAAAGTAAGAAATCACTAAGCATAACTATGTACTTGAAATTGAGGGAAAAAATTACAATCCCACTAGCCCAAAAAAAATTGATTAATGATGATTTTGAGGTTATTTTTGAATTGGCTTTGCTTGTTTCCAACATCAAAAGGGAAGTTTGTGATGTTTAAAATCTTTTCTCTTTTTCTTAAGGAAATATGAAGAAAGAAATACCAATAACATGGTATCCTTGATGTTAGACCTTGCACTATTACAAAACCAAGTTTTTTTCAACTGGTCCAAATTAATTGAACAATCTTTGATTAATGGACATGTGATTAAAGGCCTAAGGCTTAAAAGGCCTATGTATTTTTTGACTAGTTAATCTGATTAAAATGGCTTATTTGATTATCTGTCAAATTGGACATTTAATCAAGTTCGACAAAAAATGATCATTTTAATCAAAATGACCAATGGGTTTTTAGTCAATTGGGACATATAATCCAATTGAACATTAAAAAATGACATCCTTGGTCAAGATTGTCAATGGTCTTTTAGTAACTACCTATTAATTAAGCTAATATGTAAACTAGGCCTACCTACTTACATATCCACCCATCTAGACCTACTTAAGTACTACTTACTTCCTACAACTTATTTACATGTATCTACTTGCTTCTACTACCTATCTACTTGCTTTTACTACCTACCTACTTACTATTTCATATAACCTACCTACCTACCTACCTAACTACTTACCTTTATCTACATATCTACTTTTGAGATCTTATCTTTTACACCTATCTTCTTGCTTACCTACTAATTATTTAATTGACCTTCATACTTACCTACAATATATGTACTAGACAACTTGATGCCAAATTCAAACATGAGAAATAAAAAAATGACAATTTTTTTTGAAAAAATTGCTCTATTGGTTGAAGACTTGGTTTATCATTAGGGAGATCAATAAATCAATTTGTATTACTTGTGACCTATATACATGCCTAGGGGGCTAGGGTAGGTAGGCTAGACTAAACTAAAACACATAATGTAGGTTAGGTTAAGCTACCACCTACATAATTGCCTTCTTATGACTTATGTAATTTAATTTTTTAAATAATTATTTGAAAATAAATGATTTCAATATGGGTAGAAATTTGATTAATCACATGGTCCACTATCTACCAATCAAATGTTATGTTACTTTACTAATAAAAAAGGCCACCCCAATCAAACATATATGTTAAAATTGATTTGCCCAAAATGATGGGATGATTTTTTTACGCACATCCAAATGGGGTATTTTTTGGTTAGATTTTTTAATAAAAAATATTTTTTATAGTGCTAAGTTTTTTTAAAAAATCTCAAATATATTTTTCTATTGGTCACAACACTAAAAACATGCATGTCCTATGCAACCACTTCTTAAACAACTAATGGTCCTCAACAACCAAAAAAAACAATTATGAACCATATTTGCAATTATCTAGTTTATGTGCCAATATGTGTAGTTCCAATCTAGTTGTTTTGACAACTAATGAATGAATAGGATGGATGTTTAACATAATGTGAGCATGTATTCAATTTTATATACACTCAAGTTCAAAATGTAAAGTTGTTAAAATGACTAACCAACAACAATAACTATGACACAATGTAATATATAACATTATGGTATGACATATGATATTTAAAGGATTGGTATCTGATGCAACCACCTAAAAAAACAACTTGTAATATTGTTTGAGATATGACATGGAAAGGATAATATTCATCACTTTACATTTAACATTTGTATTTTTGCCACATGATGTAAATATCTAATCAAATTAACATAATTGTAGTCATAACCTAGTTGTACATTATGAGTTACATAAAAAAATGTAGATAATAATTGGGATCATACATCATAAAATTTAAGAACATACATTCATCAAAATTTTCATAATTTTCTAATGGCAATAGTCACAGATGCATTACATGAAAACACATGTGTATATGTTCAAGTGGAATATTTTTTAGGGATTTATAAGAATGTTGTATTTTTTTGTTATTTTTACAAACGGCATGCATACATGTATGAAGGTTTAATCAATGATAATTAAATTTGGTGCTATTTACATGTATGTTATAATTAAAATTTTCTTAGAACTACGGAATTAAAAAATATGGATAAATTTTAATTCAGAATCTTAAATTTAGTTAAAATTTTAAGTTATGACCTAAAAAAAATATTTCAAATTATTTTAACTTAATTATTTAAAACATTATCCAAATTATGAACCAAATAAAAATTTAAAACATTAAAATTGAATTTCTGAAATAAATATACGATTTTATTTTAAGTATTAAATATTAAATTGAATTTTAAAATCTATAAATTATATTTAATTTATAACTGACTGAGATTTTTTAATTAAATTATAATTATGTAATTAAAATGTAAAATCAATTTCATTACAAACTTACATAATTAAATAATGACATGATAATGTGTAAGATTTGAAATGTACATGTTTATATTTATGTGATGTCATAATATATCACATTGAGTTGAAATATTGGTTAGATGGTTTAAGGAGTTGGTTTGTGACAGTGGAAATGAAGGTTCAATTCTTTCTTATGACATTCCAAACTTGTGTCCTAAATCACTATATCATGATTACATACTTCAATGATGTGGTTAGTGTCGTGGCCAATGATGTGATTAAAACTTTTTTTTAAAATTATATAATTTTTTTAAAAAATTATATAACCTACTTATTTTCTACTTTAATTGTAAATTGATGTGGACATTACACATAGTTGATTTGGACATGACATGACACCATATCATGTTGAGTTATTTAAATAAGTTGTCTAGCATGACTTTAGTGACCATAATCATTTAATCTAATATGATTATAAATCCAATTGTAAACATAGTCATTTTATTCTAAAATCCTATTAATGTGAAAAAGGTGTGGCTATTGTTGAAGAATGTGATAGGAGATTTTATATATCCTTTGAATTTGGAATGTTATTTCATTTACATCCATTGGGATAATCTAACAATGGTTTTGTAAACCAACAACTTGATGTGAATTGCAACTCTAATTCATTTAAATTTGATGAATGGTTGTGAACAAAATATCATCCATTTTCAACAATGAATGGATGAACTTTCATACATAACTTTTGTAGATGGCATTTCATCATACATAAATTAGATGAAATAAAGGTAATCTAGGAAATGTTATTTGAATTTTTATTTCATCCATAATATATAATTCATTCCCAATTTCATTTCATCCATTAAAATTCATATCATGTGTGAGCTTTCAAGGATGAAATTCCATGAAAACTGAATATGAAACAAGGATCATCCATGAAATGATGTCCAAACTTTTTCATTAATGAAAATTCATTGAAGTTTTCATTCATGAAATTTCATTTATGAAAATTTGTCACAAGGTTATTAGTTTTATGTTAATTAGTTCATGTTATTGACATTAGTTTAAAGGTTAACACAACATTTCTTCATGTTTCTTTGGTGTTGACATGTGGTTGTAGTTTGTGTTGAGGATTTAGATTAATTATTCATGACAAAAGAACCTGCAATAGGTGGTACGGTTTTATTGACCACAAATTTTGCCACATGATTGAATTGCATCCAAAATCCCATGTTCCCTTTTAGGGATAATGTTTTGGACAATAAATCATTGATTATCTTTATTTCATCCATGAAAACTCAATCATTCATCCATGGAAAATTCAGGAATGGCATTGCATGTATTTTCATCCATACAATATGAATGAAATGAAATTGTGAATGAACTATATTTCATTTTTAAATGTTATGAAATTTCATTTGTAAAAGTTATGAATGAAAATCCATGCATCCAAATTCACGTGGATAACATTCCATTAACCAACGTTAATTCATGGTCAAATCTAGATGAATTTTAATGGGTGAAATATTTCATGGACAACATAAAACTCTTAGTGATGTTCAATGAATGAAATTTATTTCATTTTGAACTGACATGAAATTTCACTAAATTGTTTCATTCATCAATTAAGAGAAATTTCAACTAGTTGATATATTGGACATCCATCAACAATTCATGTCATTCATTTGCACGTAATGCATACAACTTGAATTCATCCAATCATTGAGGATAATTTATCAAAATTAGTTTCATTCATGGACATGGATTGCTTTGAGTCATGTTTTTTCCATAAAAAATCATTAATCTAATTGATCAATTTCAACTATCATCCATTAGATGATATTTTATCCTTGCATTTACATATCATTCAATGAAATTAAATTCCAAAGATTGAACATGAAAAGGCACAAATTTTGATTTCAAAACCTTTCAATTGTTCTCAAAAAAAAACTCTAAAGACTAGCTTCAAGGGGTATTCTCAAGTGTAAAAGAACCATCAAATCCACCTCAAAATAAAAAATAGAAACAAGACAACTGGGTTTGTTTGCCTTTTTTCTTAAGGACACAACTTAAAAGACTTAAGCAATCTTTAAAAACTTAGGCAATCTTTTTTTTTGAAGGAAAAGTTTGGGCAGGAAAGGAATAAAATTTTGACATTGAACAATTTGAAGAATGATCAAACAATCCACATGATAAAATGGACTTGGCAAGTTGGCATGTAACATTGGTGACATTGAGTTAGTGATTTGACCATGTGAAGTTGACAATTTGGCAATGATGTGGACTTGGCAAACTAGGGAAATGGATGTGGACTTAGCCACTTGACAAAGCAAAGTTGACAAATACACAAAATCAACTTCACAAATTAGATAAGTAAACCTGTATTCCACATTATATTAGCAACTTACATTACCAAATTACATAGAAATTAACAAAGTCCCATAATAGCAACAAGATCGTTGATCTTTCTTCTAGTTATGGAAAGTGTTAGGGCTTTAACCTTGGTCTCTTAACTGATTTTTAGGATAACCTTGGTTTCGTAACCAATTTTTTTAGGAAAGCAAGGCCAAAACTTGACGAGAGGCTTAAGGAAGGTGAAACATATTCTAATTGGAAAAAACATGTGTAATCAAAAAGAGGCATTTCAATTTAAATTATTAATGCGCATTTAGACATTAAGAGTTTAAAATCTTAATCTTCTCATTTTTGGCTCATAGGTAAGGATTAAGATGAAGGTTGGGGCATGATAAGGGGAACAAGTTGATAAGTGTTTCCAAGGCATAAGCAAAATCCCAAACACATTCCCTTGGTAGAAAGAAAATGCATGACAATGTAAGCAAAAAAGCCCCAAGACCCCCAAATGCATGCACGCTTTGAAAAATAGAAGTTAAAAGGTGTCTTAAATTTTTGGATCAAAATTTGAAGGCCCAAACCTTGTCCAAATTAGGTCCTCAAGGTGCAAACACATTAGCAAGAGTCACATTTGCTACCTAAGGTGATTGCTTATGAAGCAATGGGTGGCAAATTTAGATTCATTCCATAAATACATTGATTATAAATCCATAATTTTTATAGTGACCAAAAATATTCATGACAAAGAAAATGTCACACTATATCATTATTTTAAAATGTGAATATTGATTGTTTATGTTTATGTCATTTTTATACATTTAAAGTTTCTTAAAAAATGAAAACACTAATTACAATGCTTTAAAATATTCACTACTCATTAGATTCATTCCTAACGAGAATGGAATCTTATGGACCCAAATTAGAATGGGTTTTTAATCCACAATACCACTTTGACAAACCTAAAACTGCATCATTGGACACTAGATTCAAGACTCACAAATGCTATGTTCTAATCATTGATTGTTCAAAGAGTTATGAGGTCCAAAAACCTAACACACAAAAATGTGGGGTTTAAAAGATGATGGCAGAAAAGTAGCCCCAACTCAGGTGCAAAAATTGAAATCCACAAAAACAAAGGTAATGAATATGTGAAACCTTTGGACATGCTGAATATTAAAATTACATATAGAAATATCAAATGTGACAAATAGGTGATTTTGGAATTTTGAGATCTTGTACCAACCTTATTTTAATGTACTCTGATCTATACTTTGTGAAAAAATGGGTTAATATTGTTCACATTGTTAGAAAAATTGGATTTCTTATGTCCATGAAATGAAAATTTGAAATTCCATTCATATGATGCACATGCAACATGCTTTAATAAATTCAAAAATTGAATTGTGATTCAAATACATTTAGATAAATATGTATTGGGATTCTAATTATGATCACTATTTTCTTGCATATACTTTGTAAGGGATTTAGAAGGGGCTTTCATCATAGATACATGAACACCATCATATCCAAAAAGGAGGCACTATTCTTCTTATGTATACTTTGTAAGTCTTCACTAGCCCTTGAAATGGAAAATTTCCAAAATTTCATGGGTTTTGATGGTGTTCATGTATCTATGATGAATGCCCTTTCTAAATCCCCTTCTTGTTTGTTTTGTGTCAATGAAAGGGTCTAGGTTTTTCCCTTTGCGAAATGTTATGTCACTTATCCATCCTAAAACATATATCCTTTCCTTTTATTTGGTTATGAGGAGTTAGGAAATGTGTTTGAGGTTTGAATTTTTTTGTTTTGCCTTCATATTGGGGAAAATTCACTAATTCCCTTTGACAAGCTAGCTGGGGTGTGGGAATGTCATTAACTAACTTGTCATTAAACTAAAAATCACAAGTTTTTCGTGTTTATTTTCATTTTCTGAAAAAAAATTCACCAAGTTGTGAAAATTCGCCACCGAAAAAAAAACACTGGATCCACCACCATGCCATGTGTGGATGAAGGCCAACTAGGCAAACTATGACCTAGATAAAGTTGAACAACTTTGGCTAATGATAGCCTACGATTCATGACCTATCAAGATACATAGTATAAAGATTGAAGAACCTATCTGGAAATGGAAGCCATGCTTGTTGACAGGTTCAATTAATGTCAAAGTCTTGTTAAGGTGAAGATGAGATTTAATATGTTCATTTTCATTGAACATCCCTCCACAGGTTATCCTAGCTTTGTAAGGTATAGCTGTTTAAGTTTAGGCTTGACATTAGGATTGGCTAAGGGAGACATTCATCACAATTCTTCTGAATGCCAAAGTTTTGCAAATTTGTTGTCATATAGAATAAGGTCTTTATAAAAACTTCATTCATTCATCCATCCAAAACTTCATGATCCAATATAAAATCATCCTGGTTTGTGAACAAATAGTTGTATTTTCTTTTTCACTAAAAACATGTCATAGGTAGCATGGTCTTATTACAGGATCACTTGCTATTCATATGTAACCCAATTATGTTAATATTTCCTTCTAGTGATATGGGCCATAATGGCTTCACGTAACTACTATCATTTTCCTTTCAAAGCTCAAAAGACATTACTATAGAAAGACCTGAGCATTAAGGGCAGTGATTTGGAGGTCCAATGGAGGGAGAGGAGAGTTGTCAGAGGCTCTGCACCGTAAGTGCATAGTCCTTCCCATGCCTAGTTTGGAGTGTTGGTCTTCAGTCTGGGTGACTCAAGAGAGGGGTCCGAGGCCAAAAGGAGACCCAAGGAGACCCAAAGGCAGCCCAGGACAAGGGTTGTTTTACAGTAACTCTACTATCTATTCAACTCTTAAGATGGTTAGATTCCCCACCTAAAGTCAAAATTAAGCAGTCCTTGGACCTTTAGGTCCACCAAAAGTAAAGTAGCTCAATCCAGTTGTGGAACAATTTGGAGCTTCAAGCAAAATGCACAACACTCCAAACTCAAACCAAACCCCATATACACAAACAATATGGCATATGTAATATTGGAGTCAATAGATTATCCATGAGAAGTAATTTTTTGAAGACATGAAAATCTTGGAAGATTAGATAAATGGTTTGATAAATTCAAGCAATTGAAAATGTCATAGGTCTAAGCATAGGCACTCATGTTGTGACTTTGCTTAGTGTAAGATCATATATATAAGGCCTCATAATGTGAAATAGGGAGTTTTGGTGGTGGCAAAAAACTCAATTTATAATGCTCTAAATAGGTTCTAGGTTTTAACCTTTCACAAACAACTTGAAGTTCCTTTCCAATAATTGCTACTAGTCTAGTTTCGAGGAAACTTCAAGTTGTTTATAAAATGGGTGCAGTAGATCTACCTACAAGCAAGGCTTTGTGGTTTAGGGCTTTCTTTTTTGATTACTATAATCTCCTTGTTTTCAAAAGAATTTTGGTAGCGTGGCTGTCCAAACGATTTTCCACACACGCCATCTGGATTTCCCCACTATTTACTTCAGGGCCTAGGTTCCAATTTTAGGTTAGAGTTTTATTTTCATTGTGGAGCTCTTCTTAGTCAAGAATATTTATTGACCAATTCTGTCCTCATCAGTGTTTCTTTTACTGATGAATTTTCGCCAAATTTTGACTTATGCAAAGGATTTTTAATGGAAAAAATGACTCAAATTCGCTAGATTTTGAAGAATCTTTTTTCAAATCACCAGATTATTATGACAAGTTCCAGTAGATAGCCAAGAATGGAGAAGGATTTTTTAATTTACTTTTCCTACTTTCATATTTAGTGTGTAGCCAAATTTGGCTAAATTTTTTCATGAGTGATCGCCACTTTGGCTGCATCACAAAATCCTTAAATGAAACCCCAGTCCCGATGATGCGAGACAAATCCAATGTGCAGGCATGTTGTGTGGCCACCACAATTATGTCATGGGACCAGCCCAAAAATCCTGTTTTCCAAGTGTTGACTTCAGTAGCAACAAATTGTATGGAATATAGGCAACTATCTTTTAAAAAATTTGTATTCCTTCATCAGAGTCTAGTATCTACCCACCAAATTCAACAAAATAGGGCTGTCAGAATACTCTAGTACAAGGCCGGCTTCAACACATGTCTGTCAAAAGATTAATTAAATTTGAAGATTCCATGTTCAAAAATAGAGTATTCTTGAATGTTCTTATAGATTCTCTATTTTTCCTTCAGAAAAAATGTGTTCTTTGAAAATTTCAACAATTTTACAAATGATTTAGTTAGTGTCGAAGCTACCAAAGTACTACAATATTTGGGCCAAATACTTGGGTTTTTTCTTGTTTGTAATTTGGGTGATCTCATTTGTCCCAAAGTGTTTCTGCCTTTGTGATGGTGGTTTGCAGATCTCAACCAATTGCATTGATCTTTGTCTCCATGGAGATTTCCTGGAGTTAAAAAATGTAATGTACCATTAATGGAACTGTAATGCATCAGGAGAAAATTTCTATCTTTTCTGGATTTTGGACGGAAGCATATCCAGTGGAATTTCTCCTTGGCAAAGGGTCGGGCATTTTGAAAAGCAAAAAAATGAGCATTTTGTGCTGGTGCTTTATGTTGAGTAACACCCTTAGAGCTTGGAGTGGAGAGTTCCTGAAATCAGCACCCCTCAGCCTATTCCAATGGTGTTACCCTAGATTTGAAACATTCATGCAAATGAGAGAGAATTCACTACAATGGAAGAGTGGTATTGTTCTGTAATTGTTTACATAAGTCTGTAATTAGAATCTGAATACTGGTTGCTTGAAGCTATGTGACCCTAGTCGTCTTCTGCAGATCACAGATCAAAGTTTAATAAGAAATAAAGGCATGGGAGATCCTCCTTCTCAATACAATCCATGCATAACAACCAAAGGTGGGCACCACATGCAGGTAACTGGAAACCAACAACTGGAGCTGATTGATCTAGATTCAAGATGGTGATGCTGAAATTTATTGGCTCTGACCATGCACTGGTGTAAGATTTGCCCATAAAAGTTTGGCTCAAATGCGACCCAATTTGTGAGTGGCATCTAGAGTACAATATGTGCATATGATGGATGGCCATGTTCCATAGAAGTGCATGAATCTAAATAAGAAGTTTTAGATCCAGTGAGGGAAGAAATTATATTTGAAATTTGAACCTGCCATAAAGGGCAGAGTCCTTTATTCTTCAGATCATGCAAGAATCCACTCATTGAACTTCCCGCTATTGTTAGCATTCCAAAATCAACTCAAAAAATAGTTGTCCATGAACTTAAGTGTGAAAATGAGAAATAGATCTGAGAGCACATGAAGGACTTAGTTGAGAGTTTTTGCCTAGATGATATCTGGATTAACATATAGATCTTTGTCTACCATCATTCCTAGGATTTAAACATGCCATGCCCATGACGAATCTTGATGTCAATTCTTAATTCTTAAAAATTATTTCCTAGTTATTCATTAAACATTTATGTCTGAGATATTTTATTAATTGATTACTCATGTATTTGTATTCCTTTTTTTTAAGAATTCATCAAATTAGTATATATTGTACGAGTGTATTGTATTATTAACTATTGATCACAAGATCTTTACGGACCAAAGCATCAAGTTGTCAGCTTCGTAGTAGTTCTGCGTTTGAAGTGTAGACCTGTGAAATGTTTACATGTGGTTGTGGGAAATTTTGTTTTTAGTTTCAGTAAGTTAGTGGGCAAACACTAAAATAGCTTCTGATACTGTCAAATCTGCTCATAGGTGATTTCATTTTCTTATGATGCCAATGTTCCAGGGACACATTGGCAAATGCTATCCTACCTTCTATACATATATTGGGCATCTGCAATTAGTGTATGATAGAACCACCCATCAGCAAACACTCATGGGTGAGCAAACACCCAGGCAGTTCAGAAGATGGCCCGTTAGCAAACATCACTAAGCTGGTAATTGCTCAGTGATACCTTATAACCAAACAACCAATCCTTAAAACGTGTGGTTAAATCTTCCATTTAGAGATGGGTTTTTCTTTTTTTTTGGTCAGTGGGTTTCAAAACTCCCCTATGCCAAAATGTTTCACCTATTTGTTTGTTTCTTTGTGTTTGGCAATGGGTAATCACTTCTTGTAATCAAAAATATTAATTGTTGGACATTTCCACTAGCTGTGGCAATGAGGTTTAGGGTACCCCTGTGATGTGTGTGTTTCTTCAGAGTGCACTTGTTCAGAAATGCTCGTGTTTGGAGTGCACTTGTGATGATTGTTGTAGGCAGAGTTGTTTGGAATAAGAGGGATATTGTTTGTGTATGAAATCTGGCATGTCTAGATATAAGATGCACTTCAGTTTTACACAGAAGGATATGTGTTCACATGAGACTGGACTGTTTTTTCTCTGACCCCCTTATTTTCAGAGATTTTATCTTGCTCATTTCAAACCCAAATGAAGGTTTGTAAACACTAAACAACTATAATGACACCAGGTGAAGGGCTACTTAGACCTTTGAACCTCCAGGGCTAAAGGTGATAACAGAGTGAATGCACCCCTCTCTGGGAGCTTAAGTGTTACCTCACCAACCTATCTATCCTACCTATCTTACCCTAAAGTAAATGGAAGTAAGTATATGGAGCTGGATGAAACTTTTCATTCAGGTTTCAGGTTTAGGGTACCCTTGCAATGTTTGTGTTTTCAACTGCAATGGTCGACATTGTGACTGGGCATTTGTGGTGATGAGAATGTGCACAATGCAAGGCTTGATGACAGTGCTGATGGCCAACAGAGCTAAGGGACAATAAGTAAATAGTGGTTGCTATCTGGGTGAAGGTGCTTGGGGATGATAGCAGAGCTGCACATTGCACAGCTTGAGGGAGGGTTCTTTGGTGGTAGGATGGTCTGCTAAACCATGTACTAGCAGTACTGTGACGTCTTCTTCCATGACCCCTTTCTTTTGGTTACAAGGGCACATGCTTGCAAATTGTTTGAAGTTTTCACAACTTCAAAGTTCGGTTTCTTAAACCTTTCTGTACACCAAGTCATGTATCCAAAAGTGCAACCTCCCAATTTTCCAATTGGTGCACAATTGAAAATGTCAACAAAGGCGAGGCTGGGGTGAGAGTCTGATTTTCAACCCACATGTAGACATTTCAGGTGTGTCCAATGTAAAGGCTAAACAACTCGCCATCTTGCTGCTTTTAATCCTGCCTAAAGATGTGTCATCTGCAAAGTCTCTATAATGGGAATCAGTACCTCAGGCTGAAACTTAGGATGAGTTGGAAAGTGGGGATGATAAGATAGAAAGGAAAAACACTGGGAAAGAAACTCATGATTACTGAAACCGGTCATCAAGGGAGTTTCACTCTCAGTTTATAGTTTGACTTCGATGCAGGGAATCAGCTTAAAGAAGCAAACCATGTCAAGTGCTTACCCCAATTTGCTAAATGATACTGAAATTTGCTCACTCTCTCTTTTCACTTCAACTGAGGATGAAACATGAATATTATGGGATGGTCCAAATTCCTTACAAGCACCTTACCGAGCACAATGGCCTGTACCTGGCACACTCCATATTACCTAACTCAGCGTGTTGGGCGTCAGGGTTTTCAAAACTCTATGGGGTTGCGGACTGCCTCATACAGGCCCTACCCTGCATGAGTTCGGGAAGGATGAATCTAGATCCGTATCTACTTTCACTTTTCTTTTGCAGCATATTTGTGT
>Ga0116227_10012336_pt1 | contig 13951 bp, 12 predicted proteins | sample S1TSphgellanicum_FD_89693 | JGI IMG/M metagenome (GOLD analysis project Ga0116227, IMG submission 89693) | Host-associated microbial communities from peat moss isolated from Minnesota, USA - S1T2_Fb - Sphagnum magellanicum MG | ecosystem: Host-associated > Plants > Peat moss > Unclassified... | reverse complement strand
GGCGAGGCCGGCGGCGTCGTCCGAAGCCGAGTTGATGCGCTTGCCGGTCGACAGGCGGGTCATCGCCTGGCTGGTCATGGTGGCCGCGGCGTTCGACGCGGCAGTGGCCTGAAGGGCATTCACGTTGGTGTTGATGACGGTCATGATAAAGGTTCCCTGTGTTCCCGAAAGTCGAAGCGCCGCAGTCTCCGAGGCGTTCATCGACTAAGACGTCAGGGCCCGGAGTTCTTTAAGCCCCAAGGGTAAACAGCCCGGAAAGGGTAATGGATCGCGGCGTCCGCCCCGCGTGTTTCACGGTCTTACGAGGCGTGATTGTCATAAAGGCTGACGGCATGGCCCTGCGGCGATAAGGGAAGGTTTTTACTGCCGGGGCCGCCCCTCAGCGCCCAGATGGTGGTCTGCCGCTTGCCTTCTTTCACTCTGCCGACAGGCACGTAATCACGGGCCAGCGCCTGCTCCATCATGCGCACATTGGCCCCATTCATCAGCGGCCAGTAACGCCGCCACCATGGCGGATGGCAAGCAACATCCTCGGCGCAGGAGAGACCCTGCCTCAGCGGATCATGCCCCATACCATCACGCTGCACACCGAAGGCCTCCCCCTGCATGCTGTCGGTAACGGTCTTGCGCATGCTGGTCTGGCCTTCCGGATCGAGGCCCCGCTCATCGCAAAATATGGTTAAGGCCCGCCTACCGGAGGTCATCCGGTGGGCGGGCCCCATCCTTTTTTCAGCGCGTGACGCTTAGAAGTGGATCGCGCGACCGTAGGCCGAGAGCACACTCTCATGCATCATTTCGCTCAACGTCGGGTGAGCGAACACCGTCTGCATCAGCTCCTGCTCGGTCGTTTCCAGCGTCTTGCCCACGACATAGCCCTGGATCAGCTCGGTCACTTCCGCGCCGATCATGTGGGCGCCCAGCAGCTCGCCGGTCTTGGCGTCGAACACGGTCTTGATGAAGCCCTCGGGCTCACCCAGAGCGATGGCCTTGCCATTGCCGATGAAGGGGAAGTTGCCGACCTTCAGCTCGTAACCGGCTTCCTTGGCCTTGGCCTCGGTCATGCCGACGCTGGCGATCTGCGGGTGGCAATAGGTGCAACCCGGGATGTTGTTGCGGTCGAGGCCATGGGGGTGGACCTCCTTGTTGCCCAGCTCCTTGGCGATGGCCTCGGCGGCGGTCACACCCTCATGGCTGGCCTTGTGGGCAAGCCACGGACCGGGGGTCACATCGCCGATCGCCCAGATGCCCTTCACAGCGGTGCGGCCATGGTCGTCGATGGCGATGATGCCGCGATCGGTCTTGATGCCGACCTCTTCCAGACCGATGTTCTCGGTGTTGGCGGCCACGCCGACGGCCACGATCACATGGCTGAAGTCCTGCTCGGTGACCTTGCCGTCCTTGCCCTTGATCTTGGCCTTGATGCCGGTGGCGCTGGAGGTGATGCCGTCCACGCCGGTGCCGGTCAGGATCTTCATCCCCTGCTTGGTCAGCGCCTTTTCGAGGAAGGTCGAGACGTCCTTGTCCTCGACGGGCACGATGCGGTCCAGCATCTCGACCACGGTCACTTCGGCGCCCAGATCGTTGTAGAAGCTGGCGAATTCGATGCCGATGGCGCCCGAACCGATCACCAGCAGCTTGCTCGGCATCTCCTTGGGCGTCATCGCGTGACGGTAGGTCCAGATGCGCTCGCCATCCGCCTTGGCGAAGGGCAGGTCGCGGGCACGCGCGCCGGTGGCGACGATGATGTGCTTGGCGGTCAGGGTCTCCTTGCCCTTCTCGCCGGTCACTTCCAGCGTGCCGGGCTTGAGGATCTTGCCCGTGCCCATATGGACGGTGACCTTGTTCTTCTTCATCAGGTGGGTCACGCCCTGATTGAGCTGCTTGGCCACCCCGCGCGAGCGGGCAACCACAGCGGCCAGATCGGCGGTCACACCCGTTGCCGAGAGGCCATAGGCCTTGGCATGCTGCATCTGGTGGAACACCTCGGCCGAGCGCAGCAGCGCCTTGGTCGGGATGCAGCCCCAGTTGAGGCAGATGCCGCCCAGATTCTCGCGCTCGACAATGGCGGTCTTCAGGCCCAGCTGCGCCGCGCGGATCGCCGCGACATAGCCACCGGGGCCCGAACCCAGAACGATCACATCATACTGTTCAGCCACGAGATTACTTCTCCTGCGTAACGGGGCGCGGACGCCCGTCCTCATCCACGGCCACGAAGGTGAAGACCGCTTCGGTCACCTTCACGGCGTCAAGCTCATGCCGGTGGCGGCCCCAGGCCTCCACCGCGATTGTCATCGAAGTCCGCCCGACCTTGGTGATCTCGCCATAGACAGACACTTCGTCACCGATCTTCACCGGTTGCAGAAACTGCATGCCATCCATGGCGATCGTCACCGCGCGGCCCCGCGAATGGCGCGAGGCGATAAAGCCGGCGCCATTGTCCATCAGGCTCATCAGCCAGCCGCCGAAGATGTCGCCATAGGCGTTGGCATCGCGCGGCATGGCGGTGACGCGGATCACCGGTTCGGTGGCGGGGCGGGGAACGAGCGGTTCGATCATCGGGGGTCTTCCTTGCAAGGTGGCGGGGCGTTTCAAGGCGCGCCCGCCGGTAGGCCAAAGCCCTTCCCGCGTCCGGTCCCTGTCACGATGCCGCCTCGCGGTCTTTTATCCTGCCCCTCTGCCGGATGGCAGCAGGGCGATGCCCCGGTTCCGCGCCTCCACAGCGCGGGACCGGGGCCTTATCGTCAGGCCAGCAGGCTCAGCGGGTTCTCGATGAGATCCTTGAGCGCGGCCATCAGCTTGGCGCCATCGGCACCATCGATGGCGCGGTGGTCGAAGCTGCCGGTGATGGTCATCGCCGTGGCGACGCCCAGCGAGCCATCTTCCAGCACCCAGGGACGCTTCTCGCCCGCGCCGATCGCCAGGATCATGGCCTGGGGCGGGTTGATGATCGCCTGGAAGGTCTTGATGCCCATCATGCCCATGTTCGACAGGCTGGCCGTGCCACCGACATATTCGGTCGGGGCCAGCTTGCCCTCCTTGGCGCGCTTGGCCAGATCGGACATTTCGGTGCTGATCTTGGCCAGACCCTTGCCCGCGGCATCCTTGATGATCGGGGTGATCAGGCCGTTGGGGATCGACACCGCCACCGACACGTCGGCGCGGTTGTACTGGCGGATCGTGTCACCGGCAAAGGCGACATTGCACACCGGCACCTGCTCCAGAGCAACGCCCAATGCCTTGATGAGAATGTCGTTGACCGACACCTTCACGCCGCGACCGGCCAGCGAGGCGTTCACATCGCCGCGCAGCTTGAGCAGCGCGTCCAGACGCACGTCGAGCGACAGGTAGATATGCGGCACCTGCTGCTTCGACTCGGTCAGGCGGCGCGCGATGGTCTTGCGCATGCCCGAGAGCGGCTGGTCCTCATGCGGAATGCCAAAGTCGGGCAGAGCAGCCGGAGCGGCAGGCGTCGGCGCGGCGGCAGCAGCAGGGGCGGCGGGCGCAGCAGCGGCAGGCGCGGCGGCACCGGGCTTGGCGCCTTCGACGTCAGCCTTGACGATGCGGCCATTCGGGCCCGAACCGGTGACGCCAGCCAGATCGACGCCCTTCTGGGCGGCAATGCGGCGGGCCAGCGGCGAGGCGACCACGCGGTCACCGGCAGCCTTGGCGACCGGAGCAGCGGCGGGCGCGGCAGCCGGGGCCGGAGCGGCGGCAGCCGGAGCAGCAGCGGGCTTTTCAGCGGCAGGCGCGGCGGCGGCAGCAGGCTTCTCAGCGGGTTGGGCGGTGGCATCTTCGCCCTCGCCGGCCAGCTGGGCAATCACGGTGCCGACTTTCACATCGTCGGTGCCTTCGGCGATATCGATCGAGACGATCACGCCTTCATCGACAGCCTCGAATTCCATTGTGGCCTTGTCGGTCTCGATCTCGGCCATAATGTCGCCGGACGAGACGGTGTCGCCAACCTTTACCAGCCACCGGGCCAGCTTGCCCTGCTCCATCGTGGGCGAGAGCGCGGGCATCTTGATCGCAATCGGCATGGGGCAATCAGTCCTCAATCCAAGGTGGGATATGTGTTCACGCGGGCTTCTGGCCAAAAGTATGAGCCTCGGCAAGGTGGCTTGCGTGAAATAGGTTTGTGACGGATAGGTGATGGCGCAAAATGCGCGGTACGGGAACCGGAAAAGAGGGCGCCATGCGGATCTATCTCGTCATCATGGACGAAACCGAAGAGGCCCGCGTGGCCTTGCGTTTTGCCAGCCGCCGCGCCGCGAAAACCGGGGGCGGCGTACATCTGCTCAGCGTGATCGAGCCCGAGCCCTTTGTCGCTTTCGGCGGCATCCAGGCCACCATCGAGCAGGAAGCGCGGGATCGTGCGGAAGTGCTGTTGACAAGCCTTGCGGGCGCAATCGTCGCCGAGGGCGGGCGCATGCCCGACATCTCGGTCCAGCAGGGCGATGCCGTGAAACTGGTGCGCGATTACCTGACCGCGCATAGCGAGGTTGCCGCGCTGGTGCTGGGCGCCGCGCGCGATGGCGAGCCCGGCGCGCTGGTGACTCACTTCACCGGTCCGGGTCTGGGTAGCCTGCCCTGCCCGCTCATGATCATCCCCGGCGGCCTTGCCGAGGATGAGATCGACCGTTTGAGCTGAGAGTCTTTTGGCAAAATGCGCAAAAGCGCATTTTGTGTGCGGCACCAGCCCGCCGCCCCGCCCGGCCACCCACAGGATACGACCGATGGGTGAACGGGCGGGGGAGCGGGCCGGTGCCGCGCATTCGGCCTCGCCGAATTTCCAGAAGACTCCCCCCTGCATCATCAGCGGCGTTTCCCCTGATGGCGGATGTTGGCCGGGCGGCCGCGCTGGCCCACCAGATGGCTGCCGCGCTTCTTCAGCCCGACAGGCGCCGGGGCGCCGCGCTTCTCGATGCGGCCATCGCTGTCTTCGGGCTCGAATTTCAGTGCGCCGGTCAAGGGATTGGCCTCCGCCAGCCGCAGGGGCAGCCGGTCGCCGATGGCATAGGTGATGCCGCTCTGCTCGCCGCGCAGGACCTGTGCCTTTTCATCGTGGAAGAACCGCTCATCACCCAGCACGGATACGGGGACCAGCCCGTCGCCGCCTAGTCCGACGATGGTCGCAAACAGACCGAAACGCTGCACCCCGGTGATGCGGCACTGGAAGATCTCACCCACGCGAGTCGAGAGCCATGCGGCCACATAGCGATCGATGGTTTCGCGCTCGGCCTCCATGGCGCGGCGCTCGGTGCGGGAGATGGCATCGGTGATGCGGGCCATATCCTGCCGGTCACGCGGGGCGAGGCCGGAATGTTCGGGGATGTCACCCTGAGGCGCGGGCTGCTCAAGCCCGAAAGCATCGACCAGCGAGCGATGCACCAAAAGATCGGAATAACGGCGGATCGGCGAGGTGAAATGCGCGTAAGAACCCAGCGCCAGACCAAAGTGTCCGGCGTTCTTGGGGCCATAATAGGCCTGGGTCTGGCTGCGCAGCACCGCCTGCATGATCAACTCGCGCTCCACCTCATCCTCGATGCCTTTCAGCATCCGGTTGAACAGCGCCGGGGTGATGACCTGCCCCAGCGCCAGCTTGCGCTCGAAGGTTGCAAGGTAATCCTTGAGCGCCACCAGCTTTTCGCGGTTGGGCGGCTCGTGGATGCGATAGACCACGGGGGCGACCTTGCTTTCCAGCGCCTTGGCCGCCGCGACATTGGCCGCGATCATGAAATCCTCGACCACGCGGTGCGCATCGAGTCTTTCGCGCAGGGCGATACCGGCGATGCGACCCTTTTCATCGAGCTGCACCCGGCGCTCGGGCAGTTCGAGGTTGAGCGGGTCGCGCTTGCTGCGCGCCGCTTCCAGCACCTTCCATGCCTCCCACAGATCGGTGAGATGCTTTTCCGCGCGGCCCTCGTCGATGCGGGCCTGCGCTTCCTCGTAAGCAATCACCTCGGCGATGCGGACGATGGCACGGGTGAAACGGAAGGCGGTCATTTTGCCTTCGGCGTCGAAGTTCATGTGGCAAGCCATGGCCGCGCGCGGCGCCCCGGCTTTCAGCGAACAGACATCCGCCGACAGCACTTCCGGCAGCATCGGCACCACGCGATCCGGGAAATAAACCGAATTGCCGCGCTTGCGGGCTTCCTTGTCCACCTCGCTGCCGGGGCGGACGTAGAAGGAGACGTCGGCGATGGCGACCACCGTGCGCCAGCCGCCCTGCCCGTCGGGCTCGGCCCAGATGGCGTCGTCATGGTCGCGCGCGTCGCTGGGATCGATGGCGACGATGGGCAGATGGGTGAGGTCCTCGCGCTTTTCGCTGCTGAGGGCTTCGCGGGCGGCGACCTCAGCCTCCTGCAAAGCGTCCTGCGGGAAGATATGCGGAATGCCATGCTTGTGAATGGCGATCAGGCTGAAGGCGCGCGGTGCCAGCGGGTCGCCCAGCACCACCGTCACCCGCATCCCCGCGCGCGGCGAGCGGCTGACAGGCTCGGCCAGCACCAGTTGGCCTTCCTCGGCCCCGCCCAGATCGGCGATGGGGGTCGAGTGGCGCTCGCGCTTGTCGATGGGGGCAAGCCAGCCCTTGCCTGCGCCGTCGATCTCGACAACGCCCATGGTCTGGTCGGCCTGGGCGGGCAGCTTCTTCATGGGATGGGCCTGCCAGCCGCGCTCGGTCTCCTCGGTGCGGGCCAGCACGCGGTCGCCGGGGCGCAGCGGCCCCACGCCCTTGACCGCCGGGCCGCGCTTGCCACCGCCGCGCGGTTCCACGACGCGCAGGCGCGGCGCGGGGGTGTTATCCTCGGGCTCCCAGGTGTCGGGCACGGCAACAGGCTCGCCATCCTCGATCTCGATCACGCGCAGCACGGTGACCTTGGGCACGCCGCCCATGCGGTGATAGGCGGTGCGCTTGCCGTCGATCAGCCCTTCCTCGGCCATATCCTTGAGCAGCGCCTTGAGCTGGATCTTTTCCTGACCCTGCAGGCCGAAATGCTTGGCGATCTCACGCTTGCCGACCTCTCCGGTGGCCGAGGCGATAAAGTCCAGCACCTGCTGGGCGTTGGGCATGCCCGGCGCGGGGCGCGGGGTGAAGTGAGCGTGAGACTTAAAGGGGCGTTTGGGCGGGCGCGGATTGTTCATCGCCCGTCTTTAGCCGGGGTGGCGGGGAAAGGCCAGTTGGTTGGGGTGGAGGGGACACCCACAAGCAAAAGGCGCGGAAAGGTTGCCCTTCCCGCGCCTTCTGAACTCTTCAATCATTAGCGGATCACACGCGCATCGGCATCAGCACATAGAGCGCCGGGCTCTTCTCATCCTGGCGGATCAGCGTGGGGGCACCGGCATCGGCCAGATGCAGTTCCACCGTATCGCCCTCGATCTGGCCGAGGATGTCTTTCAGATAATTGGCGTTGAAGCCGATCTCGAACCCTTCCGAACCGTAATCGGCGGGCAGCTCTTCGGCGGCCGTGCCGTTATCGGGGCTGGTCACCGACAGCGTCACGCGGTCCTTGTCCAGCGCCATCTTCACCGCGCGGGTCTTCTCGGTGGCGATGGTCGCCACGCGGTCCACGCCCTGCCAGAAGCTCTTGGGGTCCAGACGCAGCAGCTTGTCGTTGCCAGTGGGGATCACGCGGCTGTAATCGGGGAAAGTGCCGTCGATCAGCTTGCTGGTCAGCACCACGCCATTCTCGCCGCCCAGCGTGAAGCGGATCTTGCTGGCCGACAGGTCCACCAGAACCACCGCATCCAGCGCCTCTTCGAGCAGCTTGCGCAGCTCGGCCACGCACTTACGCGGCACGATCACATCGGGCATGCCATCGGCGCCCTCAGGCTTGGCGATGGTGAAGCGGGCCAGGCGGTGGCCGTCCGTCGCCGCCGCCTTCAGCTCCTCTTCCGTCACATGCAGGAAGATGCCGTTGAGGTAATAGCGCGTCTCCTCGGTGGAGATCGCGAAGCGCGTGCGGTCGATCAGCTGGGCCAGCGTGGCGGCGGGCAGCTCGAAGCTGGTGGGCAGATCGCCCTCGACAATCACGGGGAAGTCATCGCGCGGCAGCGTGGGCAGCTGGAAGCGGCTGCGACCGGCCTTCACAACCATGCGGTTGTCGGCGGTCTGCAGGCTCACCTGGCTGCCGTCGGGCAGCTTGCGGGCGATGTCGAAAAGAAGATGGGCGCTGACGGTGATGGCGCCGGGCGCCTCCACGCTGACGGCCTGCATATGCTCGACAACCTGCAGGTCAAGGTCGGTCGCCATGACGCGCAGCGTGCCGTCCTGCCCGGCCTCGATCAGCACGTTCGAGAGAATGGGGATCGTGTTGCGCCGCTCGACCACCGACTGCACATGGCTGAGGCAGCGCAGCAGCGTCGCGCGTTCGATGGTGGCTTTCATGCTCGATCCGATCCCGTGCCTGATACCCCTGGGTGTAGCTTCCACCAGCGCAGGAACCCCAAGGCACCCCTGCGCGGCCATTTCGGACTATCCTCCTTAACGCGCGCTCGGCTTGCGGCAAGTGCGAAGCATGCGGCCAGACGCGATTCTGGGGATAATTCGATGGGTTTCGATTAGGCGGACATGCCTAAGGGGAGGTTAATGCCTCCGCGAAGGCTGTGGGTAAGTGGATTCAGAGGGAAAAGGAAGGTGCGAGGGGGGAGTCCTTGTTGGTCGCATTCCTCAAGAGGAATGCTCCGGCCCCTCGCGCTCCCGGAACGTCTTCCGACGAAATGGCAGTGGCACACGGACGTTGCCCCACCTCTCCACCTGCGCGACCCATGGCGCCGCAGGCCTCAATTTCTGCTTGCGGCACCGCGACCTTAATCCAAGGCCGAACCCGAAGCACAACGCAGACAGTAACGGGAGCGCGAGGGTGTAACACCCTCGCACCTTCCCTTCATTCTTGAATCAGGCAAACATCGCCATGCCGCCATTCACATGAATGGTCTGGCCGGTGACATAGCCCGCTTCCTTCGAGGCCAGGAACGCCACCGCAGCGCCGATATCCTCGCCCTCGCCCATGCGGCCCATCGGGATGCGGCCGTTCAGCGCTTCCTTCTGGGCGTCGGGCAGCACGTCGGTCATGGCGGTGCGGATGAAGCCCGGCGCCACGCAGTTCACCGTGACGTTGCGGCTCGCCAGTTCCTGCGCCAGCGACTTCGACATGCCGACAAGGCCAGCCTTGGCGGCGGCATAGTTGACCTGGCCAGGGTTGCCCGTCGCGCCCACCACGCTGGTCACCGAGACGATGCGGCCAAAGCGGGCCTTCATCATCGGCTTGGTCGCGGCGCGCATCAGGCGGAAGGCGGCTTCGAGGTTGATGCGGATCACCGCATCCCATTCCTCATCCTTCATGCGCATGGCGAGATTGTCGCGCGTGATGCCGGCGTTGTTGACCAGAATATCCAGCTTGCCCAGAGCGGCCAGCGCCTCGGGCACCAGCTTCTCGACCGACGCGGGGTCGGAGAGGTTGCAGGTGATGGCGACGTGATCGCCGCCCAATTCGGCCTTGAAGGCCTCAAGCTTCTCGGCATTGCTGCCCGACAGCACCAGACGCGCGCCCTGCGAAGCCAGAGCCTTGGCCACGCTGCTGCCGATACCGCCGCTGGCGCCCGTGACGAGCGCGGTCATTCCTTCAAGCGAAAACATCATGCGATCTCCTTCAGCAGCGCCTCGATGTCCGCCATGGAGATGACGCTGGTCACCTTCACATCCGTCACGCTGCGCGAAATCATGGGGCCAAGCACCTTGCCGCCCAGTTCGACGAACTCTTCAACGCCCGCCGCCTTCATGGCGATGATGCTCTCACGCCAGCGCACGCGGCCCGTCACCTGCTCGACCAGCAGGGCCTGCACGGTGGCCGGATCGGTCACGACATCGGCGGTGACATTGGCGAAGAGCGGCACCGAAAGCGCGCCCGGCGAGATCTTGGCCAGCGCCTCGGCCATGGCATCGGCGGCGGGCTGCATCAGCGGGCAATGAAAGGGCGCGGAAACCGGCAGCGCCACGCCGCGCTTGATCCCATGCTCTTTGACCAGAGCGATGGCCCGCTCGATCGCGCCCTTATGGCCCGAGAGCACGACCTGACCCGGATCGTTGTCATTGGCGACGGTGCAGACCTCACCCTCGGCAGCCGCAGCAGCCAGAGCCGTCGCCTTGTCGATATCGGCACCCAGCAGAGCGGCCATCGCGCCCACGCCCACCGGCACCGCAGCCTGCATCGACTGCCCGCGCAGCTTGAGCAAACGCGCCGTATCGGCGAGGCTGAAAGCACCGGCAGCGCACAGCGCCGTGTATTCGCCAAGGCTATGCCCAGCCACAAAATCGGCCTTGTCGGAGAGGCGGAAGCCGCCTTCCCTCTCCAGCACGCGCAGCGTGGCGATGGCATTGGCCATGATCGCGGGCTGGGCATTCTCGGTCAGGGTCAACTGGTCCTCGGGGCCCTGCGCCATGATCTCCCACAGCTTCTGGCCCAGCGCCTCGTCAACCTCCTCGAACACCTCGCGGGCGATGGGGCTGGCCGCCGCCAGATCGACACCCATGCCGACCTTCTGGCTGCCCTGCCCCGGAAAAACAAATGCACGCATCTTGGCTATCCCTTGAAATCTGGGGCCGCGAGTTATTGCGGTTGAGGGTTTGGTGCAAGGGGTTGGAGGTTTTGAAGGGGTGAAAGGAAGGAAATGCGAGGGGGTTACCCCCTCGCGCTCCCGTTCATGTCTACGTCGCGCTTCGGGTTCGGCCCAGGCGCTTCGGACGGCGCGCCGCAGGCTTTGAGGCCGCTGCGCGGCGGGGAGTTGCTACGCAAGGTTGCGGTTTGCACGCCCTGTCGCCGGGAGACGTAAACGGGGGTGCAGGGGGCGATGGCCCCCTGCTTTCAACTTCTTCCCTGCTTCCCGAAAGGCACAATCCTGTTCGCTGGATCATGCCCGATATCAGCCTCCCCCAGAAACGGGATCGAGTGCCGGTGGCACCAGTCCTGAGCGATCTGCACAGGCGTCGCCCCGAAATCGCGGTCGTTTTCCGGCACGGCGGAGACCCGACCCAGCCTCAGCCCCGCGATCCCGCCCAGATGCGCCGTGGCGTGGAAGAACAGGCGGTCGACGGCGTAGAGATGCTCGCTGACCTCCTCCACCATCACCACATGGTTCGCGAGGCCCGGCATCAGTGGCGTGCCCGCCAGCATCGCCAGCGTGGTGAGATTCAGTGCAACAACGGGGTGCTTTTCCTCGGCAAGGCTGGATTCCAGACCATGCGTGGCGCCGGTCAGCCAGCCCAGAGCGCGGCGCAGGGCCTCATCGCCTCCCGAGCGGCGGCCATCGCCCACCATCGGGCCATGCGTGGGGCGACCGATCTTTTCGCGATAGAGCCCGGCCAACAGATAGCCCAGATCCGAATAGCCGAGGTAAGCCTTGTGCCGCGCCGCCAGCGAGAGTTGCCCCAAGGCCTCCCCGGCAATGCGGTTCGAGCCATAACCGCCGCGCGCGAACCACACCGCATCGAAGGCGGGATCATTGGCGCAATCGAGAAAAGCCGCGAGGCGCACCGCATCCGGCCCGGCGAAATGGCCGTCCACCGCGAAGCATTGCGGGTGGAAATGCAGTTCGGCGTCGGGAAATTCGGCGGCGATGGCCTGAGTGCGCGCCACATCCTCGGGCGTGATCGGCGTGGCGGGGGCGCAAATGGCGATGCGTGTGGGCATGGCAGGGGGATAGCGCCTGAGGGCCGGGAAAGGCAACGCTCTTGCCCTTTGGCGCGGCCCCGCATAGGCGTTTCGCGCATGACCGAGAACAGCACGCTCACCTCTCACCCATGGTTTTTCTGCGGCATTGGCGGATCGGGCATGCTGCCTCTGGCGCTGATCCTGCGCGGATTGGGGGCTGTGGTGGCCGGCTCCGACCGGGGCCGCGATCAGGGGCGCACACCGGAGAAATTTACCTGGCTGGAGAGCCTTGGCTTCACGCTTTTCCCGCAGGATGGCAGCGGCATCACGGGGGCGGATCAGGTGCTGGTCGCCTCCGCCGCCGTGGAGGACACCGTGCCGGAAATGGTGCGCGCGAAGGAACTGGGCTGCCCGCGCATGAGCCGGGCGCAGTTGCTGTCCGAACTGTTCAACGCCGCGCCGCAACGCATCGCGGTGGGCGGCACCAGCGGCAAGAGCACCGTCACCGGCATGATCGGCTGGATCATGACCACACTAGGCCGCGACCCCACAATCATGAATGGCGCGGTGATGAAGAATTTCCGAGCCCCCAATGCGCCTTTCGCCAGCGCGCGGGTGGGCAGCGGCGGGCTGTTTGTGTCCGAGGTGGATGAGAGCGATGGGTCCATCGCGCTTTATCGCCCGAGCGTGGCGGTGCTGAACAATGTCAGCCTCGATCACAAGAGTCTGGAGGAACTGCGCGCGCTGTTTGGCGATTTTCTGGCGCGGGCCGATGTGGGCGTGATCAATCTGGACGATGCCGAAACGGCAGCATTGGCCAGCCATGCGAAAACGCTGGTGACGTTCGGGATCGACAGCACCGAGGCCGACATCAGCGTGGTGCCCAGCAGCATCGTGGAAGGGCCGACCAGCGTTGCGGCTCAGGTGGCAGTGCGTGAGGGTTCGAATCCCTCCCGCTCCATCGGCCTCACCCTGAAAGTCCCCGGCCGCCACAACCTCGCCAACGCCCTCGCCGCCATCGCCGCCGCCAAGGCAGCGGGTATCCCCGTCGGCGATGCAATTCAGGCGCTGGGCAGTTTCGAGGGCCTCGCGCGCCGCTTCGATATCGTCGGCACCTCGCCCACCGGCATTACGGTGATCGACGACTTCGGCCACAATCCCGACAAGGTTTCGGCCACGCTCAAGACGCTCAAAAGCCACCCTGGCCGCGTCATCGCCTTCTTCCAGCCCCACGGCTATGGCCCGCTGCGACAGATGGGCGCCGAACTCGCGCAGGTCTTCGCCGATCTGCTCGATCCCGAAGACCACGTTATCCTCTGCGACCCGGTCTATTTCGGGGGCACGGTGGACCGATCGGAAGGCTCCGAGCGTATCATCCGACTGATCGCCGAGGGCAGCGCCTCCGCGCCTCACGCCCGGCACATCCCGACTCGCGAAGCCTGCGGTGAGGCGATGACCGCCCTCGCCCAACCCGGAGACCGAATCGTGGTGATGGGGGCGCGGGACGATACGCTCAGCCTGTTTGCCGCCGATCTGTTGAAGGGGTTGAAGTAAGAGAATGCGAGGGTCATCACCCTCGCGCTGCCTTTCATGTCTGCGTTGCGCTTCGGGTTCGACCACAGGGCAAAATCCTTTGCCATCAGCACTTCATTCGCAAACGGCCACCAGCGCGAGGGCCCGGAGCATGTCTCTTGAGACATGCGACCAACAAAGACTCCCCCCTCGCACCTTCCCTTCAATCCCCTTCCCGCCCCGATTTTCCTTGCTTTCACCCCGCAATCCACTATGCGCCACCCCTTCTGAAAGCGCGGATTCGCAGGCCGCGCGTATGGACATGCGAAGAAAGCCGGAGGGGCCCCGCAATCCCGCGGATCAGCCAGCGATCGGTTATGATGTTTAAAGGAAGCTGGCATGGCTCTTTATGAGCACGTGTTCCTGGCTCGCCAGGACCTCAGCCAGGCGCAAGTTGACGCCCTGGCCGCCACCGCCACCGAGATCGTCGAGAGCAACGAGGGCAAGGTCACCAAGACCGAGACCTGGGGCCTCAAGAGCCTGGCGTACAAGATCAAGCGCAACCGCAAGGCGCACTTTGTGATGCTGAACATTGAAGCCCCCGCCGGCGTCGTCGCCGAGCTGGAGCGTCAGACCAGCATCAACGAAGACGTGATCCGTTTCATCACCGTCCGCGTTGACGAGCATGAAGCTGGTCCGAGCGTGCAGATGCGCAAGAACGACCGCGAGCGTAGCCGCCGCCGCGACCGCGAGGAGGGTTGATCCATGGCTCGTGCATTTTTCCGTCGCCG
>Ga0116227_10012333_pt1 | contig 13953 bp, 4 predicted proteins | sample S1TSphgellanicum_FD_89693 | JGI IMG/M metagenome (GOLD analysis project Ga0116227, IMG submission 89693) | Host-associated microbial communities from peat moss isolated from Minnesota, USA - S1T2_Fb - Sphagnum magellanicum MG | ecosystem: Host-associated > Plants > Peat moss > Unclassified... | reverse complement strand
TTAAATCAAGCCCTGTTAGAATACGATTGTACAAATCCTCTGAACTGATAGAGAGTTTCATGAAACCTACTCAATTTCAGTCACTTTACAGCTACACTCAAATTGGGGATGAAGCAGGAATTAGAGGGTCAAACTAGGGCCCAAATGATGGGTGATCTTATGAATATCTGTATTGGCCTCCAAGTAATGATTGTTAGTAGTGCCAATCAGCCTTCTTTTTATTGGCAAAATTTTTCCAAAAAGCGAAATTTAAATTTAAAATTTTGAAAATGAAGTGATTTTGGAGGCTTTGAATAGCCAAAAGTGAGGGAAAAACAAAGTTAAAATATCCAGATTTTTATATTTGCTTTTCAGTGTGTAACCAAAATTTGGCTACAAACAAAAATTCCTAAATGAAACATTGGTGCTAATATCACTTACAATGTGATGGGGCTATTACCAATTTTTCAAGTATTGCCTAGGTTTAGGATGCATCTTCAATCTTAAACCAAGTAGAACTGGGAAGACAAAATAAATCCAACGTTAGAAAGCAAATAATTTAAGGTTAGGTTTGTCTCTCTCTTTCAATTTGGATGTACCTTGTTGGAACTATTGGCCTTTGTGCATGATGAGCAATGACATAAAAAAAACTAATGGGTTAAGAGTGACATGTGCATTTACAGTTCTAAAGTTTTGTTGTTTAACCATCTATTAATGGCAACTAATCCTTCCAAGTGGATGAATTGTTAGTGGTTTCTCATTCACCTAACCCATCACATATCACATTGATCACAAATATAACTAAATATTGGTCACAATAATGACATGGATTTAAAGTCACCAAATGTTTATTAAAGTTTATTATGGATATATTAGGAATATGTTGCATAAGGATATATATCTTGGAATGTAATGGTAAGTTGGCGGCCAATGATTGGTAGGTAGGCCTATTTATTTAGCGTAGGCTACCTACTTAAATTAACTAAGGTCAAAGCAAAATAAAGTAGATAGACAAAGTAGACGTCTGCCTTTCAACCTTGCATTGTTCATATAATTATTATAAAGTAACATCAAATTAGGTGAAAGTATGTGTTAAGTAGAATTAGTTTGCTCTATTAAGTTTATAAGAATTTAACTTTTTGTAAAAAAATAAAATAAAATTTCAAAAGTAGATGAAAATTAAAATTGAAACCGATTGAAAAATACATGTTCCAATCTACTTTTTGGTTAGAAAAATTAATGAAATTAATATGTAATAAGTTAGGAAATGAAGATCAACATATGTTTTAACAAGTCATCAAAATATATATATATTTCCTGTTTGTAAAAAACTACTTGAAGGTGAAAGCACATTTAGCCCCCCCCCCAAATTGTAATCACATGTATAATATTTTTGCAATTAATTTTTTTGGTAATGTATGGACATCACATTTTGGATTATTTTTGTTTTTTTATAGTATATTTGATTAGCTTTAGATTTCATCTCATCAATTATTTTAATTTTTGAATGTATGGAATATATTCATGACAAACTAATACTCGTCACATAGTTTGAAAATTTGAATATATATTTCAAAACTAGGGTTGTGGATGGAATTCTTGGGTGGATTTTTTTATAGTGTATGATATTGATATACATCAATTAAATCTAGGAAAATTTTTAAATGTAAAATTTTTGGATGAAATTTCATTCAAAAAATGTGTTTTTTTTGCATTTGTTTAATAATGAATGCATAATTTTTAAAAAATTGGAAAAAACCATTACCATATCAAAGAGGAGGAGAGTTTATAGATGGGCAATACATTATTTTTTCAATTTTATTTTGTTGGTAATGTTTCATGAATCATAAACATGAGGCCCCATGGCCGTTCAAAATTTGTATGTTATATATTTTGTATACATTGATTTTATTCAATCCTTTTCATCCAATCATTGGATCAAAATGAATTTTGACTCAAAATGAACTAGGAGTTCAAAAATGTTGTTGTGTAAATTCTAAAGTTTTTGACTTGTGTTTAAGATAACCAAAGGATGCCTTCAAGATTTTAACTTACTATGAACTATGAACCTTAAACCTTAAACCCTAAACTTGTTATACATCACCTTTTTTGAACAAAAGTGGTTCACCCTTAGTGTGTTTTCATCCTTAACACATACATGAAACCAAAAGCCCACATTGAAAAATAGACATCAAAAGCTATTTCTATTTTGAAAAACCTATTTAAAACCAATGTTTCATAATTTTATAATGGGTTTTATTGCTATTTTAAATCTACTTGTTCTAATTTTTACAAGGTAGTCAAGTTGTTCACTTTATCTTGTTCACATTCGCTAGTTACACAATATATTTATAGCTACCTACCTATATATTATTTTACCTAGGCTTAAGTTAAGCTAGGTTGGTTAGGCAATAAACAATTAAAAAATTGGTAAATAAGTAGGCTACCTTTGTATGGGACAAAGGATGTGAAATAATGTTGTAATGTTTTTATTTCATGAAATTTATCGCATAACCTTTATCAACAAGTTCAATTTTATAAGTTACATAAATAGATGAAAAAACAATTTTCACATAATACATGGACTAGAAATATTCAAAATGCAACTGCCACTTAAGGGCGTAAGCACATTAAACCCCCCAAAAATTATAATGACAAGTATAATATTTTTACAATTTTTTTTTGGTAATGTATGGACATCACATCTTGGATTACTTTTGTTTGTTTTAAATATATTTGATGAACTTGAAACTTAATTTAATCAATTAATTTAAGAAATCCAACAAACAATGAAAAACTTGAAGGTATGGAGAATATTTGTGACAAAATAATACCTGTCATTGTGTTTGAAAAAATTACATATATATTTCAAAACTAAGGTTGCGAGTGGAATTTTTGGGTGAATTTTTTTTATGGTGTATGATATTGATATACATGAATTAAATCTAAGACCATTTACAGATTTAAAGTTTTTGGATGAAATTTCATTCAAAAAAATGTATGTTTTTTGCATTTTTGAACAATAAATGCATAATATATACATAAGAAAAAAACCACTACCATATCAAAGAGGAGGTTATTTTATAGATGGACATTACATTATTTTTTCAATTTTTTTAATTTGGTAATGTTTCATGAACCACAAACATGAGGCCTTATGGCCATTGAAAAATTGTAAGTTATATATTATATGTACATTAATTTTATCCAATTCTTTTCGTTTAATTGTTCCATCAAAATTAGTTTTGACTCAAAGTGAACTTTGAGCTCCAAAATGTTGTCATGCAATTTTTTCAGTTTTTACTTATGTTTATGATAGCCGAAAACAACCATCAAAATTTTAATTTATCACATACTATAATACTTGTTATACATTACTTTTTTTTGGTGAAAAGTGGCTCATCCTTAGTGTGCTTTCACCCTAGGATGAACCAATTAAATTTTTTTGCAATCAACAAATTACATAAGATTTTATTTACTTAAGCATACCTACCAATTTACTTAGGCCTATGTACCTAATTTTAGGGGGTGCAATCATGGTAACATTTATCACAAGAGTTGTAACTAATGTTTAATTTTTCACATTTTTAGTTAAAATTTAATTTATTGTTGAATATTTTAAAAACCAATTCATAAATATGCACCTTGGAAAATATTTCTATGAAGCCATATATGATAAAAGGTCCCAAAACATTCATTAAGCATTGTAATCAATGCTTTGAATGCTTATTTTGTTACTTTTTAGATAAAATGTGAAACAATTGTCAAAAGTGACAATTCGTCATATTGACTAGTCAAATTGTTAATTGACCCTTTGGTCAAAAAGACACCATTCAACACAAATGTGTACAAAATGACTTGTCCCAAATGACACTTTGGTCAAGCTTGATAAGAAAACAAAATTATCACATGCAATTTTTTTTACTAATCTTTCTAGAAAAAAAAAATGTGATTTTTTGGAACAATGTTTGGCAAACCCATACATAAGCACAATTTGATTGGAAAGGGCTATTAGTCCTTGGTTTGGTGTTGAAGTACTCTCGTAAAATTAGGGATTATTTCCAAATGATTAAGTGCTAGATGTAAAATGCTTGACAAACTATTCCATAAACACAATGTGCCTAGAAAAAGGATTTCTTGCTTTGGTATTGAAGTAACTTTCATAAAATTGAGGATTGTTTCCAAAGGACTACTTAAAAGTGCTAGATGGAGGTGCTTGGTAGACCCTTACATAAGCACAATGTGCTTGGAAAGGGTTGTGAGTCCTTGATTTGGTGTTGAAATAATTTTCATTAAACTAAGGATTGTTTCAAAAGGACTACTCAAAAGTGTTAAATGGAGATGCTTGGTAGACCTTTACATAATGGCGGGGATTTCCAAGCTTTCTTCAGTGAGTCATTAGAAACTGGCCTCCAAATGCGGTTAACGAATTGGTTACTTTTCTCCTGGGTTACTTTTGGCTGCTGAAATTCCTTGAAACATTGTTGAGCAATGACTGGTTAGTGTTGCAGGCAAGGAAAAGAAAGAAAACACTTGTATATACAAAAGGCAGGGATGGGAACCCATCCACAAGAAATACAAGGCAAGTAAAAGCCCAAAAACACATGTGATGAAAGACCATAACAATGAGTACATCACTAATACACTAATAAAACAGAAGATCGTAAATTAAAAAGATATCATTTGTCACAAATTGGGTAATCATGGAGGCGCACTGACAGAGATGAGGAATGCCTCCCAAACTCAGTAGCACGTTGAAAAATCACAATGGCCTGTGCACCTTAAGGTAAAGGATATTGAACTAGTATGTTGATCACAGTACATCTCTTGAGATGTCTCCTAGGAGGGATTTTTATTTCAATTTTGTGATGTATTCAAATTGGTGATCATCCACCAGACAATTTAGCCAAATTTAAGAATCCTTTACATATTTGGCTACATGCTAGAATCCAATCTAGAAATCTAGTGATTTTCAAAAAACAATTGTTGAAATCTGGCTACTAGAGAAATTAAAAAATAAATATTTATAGCCATTTTTTAAAACAATTAGCCAATTACCTACATTTAGCTAGGAAAAAAATGTTGTTGACATGGAGGTGGGACTTTTGTTGTTCTCAATGTGTTCCCATGAATTTTTCACTTTATTCCCATCAAATTCCCAAAATGTTCCCAATAGCTCTTTACTTTGTCCCAATTCTTTGCCTTAAGTTCTACTTTTATAACCTATATAACCAATCTGAAGGAGTAGGTTACAACATATCTATTTTGGGATTGTCCATAGATTTTTTAATTTTTTTAATGGGTGAATCCAAGATGCCTTTCAAAAAAGAAAAAAATTGAACTTTGGGAGTCCTGATAACTGATTAATAGCCTAGTACTTCAGTTTGTTAGGCACCAATTAATTATGTTTTGGAATTGCCAAAAATTCTGAAAAACATGTGCTTGCCATATACAAAAAAACCTACATGAAACTCTCAAGCACAATAGTTTCATTATTTAGTACAATATCTAATTTTTATTTTCATTTTTAATGTTGAATAATAAATAAATAAATATTAGGCACCTCAATGCGGAACCATCCTAAGTATTATGGTATGAGTCACAATATACTGTCATTGGGTAATTCTCATTTTTTTAAAACTACCAAATCTGGTTTTTATAAGGGTTTGAGAAACCTACTTTGTTTTCTATTTAAAATTATATGTATATATATATATATATATATATATAAGGACCAGGACAAAGTATCAAAGTTTTCATTTTATATCATTTCACCAGTTTTGTATGTTCTAGTCCTTGCCATTTGGAAAGGGTATGGGTTAGATCCGGTTCTCACACCAAAAAATGACAACCTGAATACCGATCAGGGTATCAGTAAATCTGATACCCTACATTGTTTAAGTCTGATACTTGGATGATACCCGACACACCCTGCGATACCCACCCAACACTGCAATATACTACCGTACACTAGATATTTAGTCACGGTGATTAGTTTGACTCTAATCCATTACCGGGTTTGTTGGGCCTCGCCCACACAGGGACTCTCAGAACCGGATTTTGGTCCATCTTGGGCTAAGTTGTCTAGTTTCTTCTTCAGTATTCATGCAGCCTAGGTGACACTGGACGTTGTTACTCTAGTGAACAAGGCATCACAAACACTTGGCCCTACCAATAGATAAGATGTTATACATCTACCTTCTATGTCCACACTCGGAACACCAAAAAAATCCGTTCCAATCGAAACAGTCTAAACACTTTCACCAAAGAAACTGGTTCACGTAATGTGAAACCGGTTCTAATAAGGTAAAACCTCCAAAAGTTGGATCCAGTGCGATACTTGCTGTGCCTGTGGGGGCAGGGCCCAACAAATTTATTCACTCAAGTATGACAGTGGTGCGACAGCCAAGTGGACTATGGATCTCGTGTGAACAGGAACAAAATTAGGTAAAAATTAGTCTACAGGGTGTAGTTGGGTTGTAGTAGGTGTGAACAAGAACACACTCAATGGTGAGAATTAAGTGTATGGAGTGAGAGCCTAATTGACACTGGATCTCGTGTGAACAAGAACAAAATTTAATCACTTGATGTGAAATTAAGTCTACGAGGTGAAGTATGGCTATGATCAAGAAGATCTAATCACACCTGCAAAAAGGACACAGTTCAGATGGTTGTATGAACGTGTACCAAAAGCTCTGAGGCATGCAAGCCACTGTGTACATGACCCCAAAAAAAATTCAAAATCTTCCCAATTTTTTTGTCCCAAAAAAGAGGCTGATCTTGATTCATGTGTAGCTATCACATATATTGGGTCGCAGATATAGGCCCTTATTTGGCCTTATTTGGCCTGGGTTTATGACTTTCCGTAAATCCAATCTTATGAAAAAGTCTGCTGATTTCCAGCATTTATTATTGCACCCTTATAACCTAGAATCATTTATTCATATCTTGAATGTTCTCAAAGTTCTACACTAGTATAAGAGCTGCCTAATATCCTCTAATATATACTGCCTAATATATGCTACACATGAATTATGATCAGCTGTTTTTCTTATAAAATTTTGCAAAAATTTTGGAATTTTTTTTGTAATGTAGCTTTGACTAATTTTTCAAATTTTCGGAAAAAATAGCCAAATTTTTTACAACATGAAACAAAATCCAAAAAACCTGCAGATGATATCACAGGGACTGGATAATCACATGTCATCCGAAAACAGCCTTCATTCAAATGGGTACCAAAATGGTTTTGAAACCAAAGCTACTCTTATATTCTATTTGCTCTTAAATGTCCGATGGTCTGGCATTCCAGGAAGCTGTAGAAGCTTGCGATTCCGTCACTGGCCATAATCATCTATCGGCCGGGTGGACAGGCAGGTTATTCAGTAAATTAGAAATGGCCGTGGACCGACTTGGACCCCGACACTTAACATTGAATCAAAGCTGCTGTCGCAAGTCTAGATTTGCGGAGAAATTAGGGAGTCATGAACTGGGGGTGGATTGCGATCCAAGCTGTCTGTTGGAATTTGTAATGGAATTGTGGTCATATAATCCGTTGTGTGGAGTCTTCTTGGGATATTTTCATCAGGATAAACACAATTGAAAATTCAGATCTCGAAGGGTCCTCGAATTGTAGACAATGCTTGCAGCGTGTGATCTCTTTGAGTGTCGGGGCCGACGAATGAGATAAGAAGTGACTCGGAAAAGATCATGCAGTCACCTAACTTCTTCGAACTCAGTTTAAATTCTCTTATTAAATTTCCCAAGACTTCGTAACAGATCGCCTATATATTTCTCATTATCTTTGTCTAAAGCTCCATGTTTTCGAACTCAGTCGCTCTCTAGAACATATCTGTTGTCCTCTTACATCAAAATTCTTAAAAGTTTTGAGTTCAAGCAGGTTCAAGACTTGGGTTAAAGCCGGCGGCACGACTTTCTAATTCAAGCTCGTTGATTCTGGGTTGAATAGTTTGTTCCAAATTGCTCTAGTCGCCTTCCAACAGAATTGTTCAGGTGAGATAAAGTTGCATCGTTAGGAATTCTCTATGGCGTATATGCGAATTCCTGGTTCTTCCACGTTCCTCCTACGTTCTATTTTATCTGTGAGACTTCATCATCTGAGGGAGAACAGATGAGACTTCTCTGTAACTGAATCTCTTTGTTTCTTGTATTGCAGTAGAACTTCGGTGAATTTTCCCTTGGAATTATATTCCCTCAGAACACTGGAATCTCTGCAATTCTTATTTCTGCGATTTGTAATTTGTTTAGCTGTCGTGGATATTTGATGCGCAGGGCCGCAAGTCTAGAGCTATCGTCGAGCCATCATCTCCCCGATCTCACAATAATCCTGCAAGTATAGTCAGGGAAAAGAACACTGGTGTGGAAAAATGAAGCGATACGAGGCAGCGAAGGCCGATGCACGGAAGATCGATTGTGTCTATGGGAGCGGCACTCAAGAACAGGCGAATATAATTTTTGTCCCAGATGGCGGAAGATCAGACTGGAGGGGTAAAACAAATCCTCCACCTCCACCTAAAAAACCAAACGCTAACGACTTCCGCTGATGAAAATCTCATGACATCTGATCGCTGAGGTCAATGACCAGACTAATTAGTCTAGATCCCAGCTGCTTCACGACCTTGTTAGTTCAGTTTAGAGCTTGCGAAACCAAGAGATTGCTTTGTCGTACCTAGCAATCTTAGCAGTTTCGCAGCTAATTCATTAGCACACAAAAACCGCTGATCTCATCTGCATCAGAAGAATTCTTCCCAACCTCACCTCAACATTTTTTCAGGAGTTTTTGGCCATGGCCAAGCGATCTCCATCCTTTCATTTTTTTTGGGATCAAACTGTAATGCAATCATGTTCTTCTGCGAAATTTAAAGGTCAATTAGGAAATAATATCTGATATAATGTACAACGACGTTGCAGCCTGGTGCATGAGAGTGTGTGCTCTCGGTTCTATAGTTTTGAGTATTTCAACATGGAACTTGCTTGTTTTTAAGAAATCTGCATTCTTTGACAAATCAATTTTTTTTTAAAATCCATTTGGTGCCCTTTTGGGAAAAGATCTTTTTGGAGGAATTGCACACTTTGTTATTACAGTTTTGTGTTAAGTTTTGTTATGAGGCAGCAGGAAGGCTGATTATATGATTATCTGGTCTGGCTGCGACCTGTAGATTAAATCTCCAGGATGCCACAGCCAACGGATTTGGTTGTTTCCAATGTTTGGCAGATATTAGAAACAGAATCAGGGAGTTTCTTAGGATTCATAATAGCCTGGTCCTGGTGTGTAGCCACGTTTCCCAATTTTTTGAAAAAATAACTGCCAGTTCACTGTTGGTTCTTTCCTGAAACCTGTCCTGAAACCCATCAGTTCCTTATGGTTTTTGAAATAACTGGGCCTGGTGGTTCTTGGATGCTGAAATAATTAAAATACCAAAACCATTGATTCTTTCTAAATTCAAATAACTGCACAACGCTGGTTGTTTCCATTTTGTCAATGGTGTATATATACTCTCTGCTATGTTTATTTCAATCTGCAGATCTACAATCTCGGCAGAGTCTTGTGTTGTATTTCCATTTGCAATGGAATAAAGGGAAGATTCAACCAATCTTACTTTGCATTTGCAATTCAGGAAAACACAGATTTAGGGGTGAAAAAAATGAATTTGCATGAAGTGGGAAAATAGCCAACCAGATTATGAGTATGAATCTACCCCCAAAAAGGCCATAACAAGTTCTACACAAAGCAGATCGGATGCCCTGAAACTTTTACTGACATTATCCAAAGCACGCAGATCCCCAGGTCTTTTTCTTTCATTTTCTGAATGACCATAATGTGTGGACTTATGTAAGAGTAAGAAATTCCACACATGCTGAATGAACAGCCAGACCATCATGCTGAGGGCTATTATCGCAATGCCATCACTGAAAGTTTTTGGTGGTGAAATTTATGCTATTTTGCAAAAACAATCTTTGTGGAAAACTTTAAGAATTTTATTTTTTCAGTACAAAATGTGTTTTTTCAGAAAAATCTCGCCACTTGCACAAAATCCAAAAGTTGAAAAAAGTGGCTGACAGGCATGAGCTAAGAAGTCTACTTATCAAAACACTTGATTTTAAATGATGGTTATTCCAACGAAACGCAATAATTCTTATATTCTTAGTTTATGAATTTAAAGTCATCTGTCTTGCAGAGCTAGCAAACTTCAACCATCTTTTTCTTAGCCTCAATCTATGTCATGCATAATCATGTGCAATTCCATCCCCAACTGATAACTGCACTTGTTCTACCTATTCCAGTGTGTAAGTTTTCCCTGGGTAAAGGAGTATACCCAGAGTAGGCACTAGAGCGCGATCATTCTCACATTAAAATGGAATTATAGGCAGGTATAATGGGCAGCTGTTCCCGAGCCATAATTGCCCCCAGCCCCGTCAACAAGGGTCAGGCTACATTCTATGATGTAGACTTCATGCAAGAAGGAATAAGCCTTTGTCCACGTGAAGGTCTGTACCAGTGTTGGGCGGGTATTGCTTTTTAAAAATACCAGGGAACCAGGGGGATCAAAAGAATTAGGGTAACCACATCTATCATCGAACACATGTTTATCACTAAACAATTTTCAATATTTTCTTCATTTTTTCATTAAATTGAACGACTTTTTGTGTAATTGAGTGTGCAATCTAGGGGGAGCCCTACAAATGTTCTTTGAGCATTAGAAATAGAGGAGCAGCCTAGATAACATAAAAAGAGGACGAATGATAGTTTGCTTCAAAAATATTGAAAAAATAGCTCTAAACCTGTCTCTCTAAGTTCTCTCTAATTTCCAAATTCTTATTTTTTTTATTTGCAATCCATTTTGAGTGATTTAAAACTTAATAGGTGAACAAACTAAGGCTTTACAAAACTTTAAAGATGTAACGACCAAAAACGTCTAGCTTGAAATTTTAATCTACCTTATTTCACACATCACTAAACATTGAACTCACTTACACCAAACACCCCATATCATCCCTATTCCTTGATCAAATTAAACAAGTTTTGGAACATTGGAAGCACTAAATAGAGGGTTACAAATTTTCTTTGAACATTAAAAGCAAAGGAGCAAGGTGTGAAGATTTGACCTCCTTTGATTTCTTAAATGTTCAAACATCAACTTGCTTATCCTAATCAAACTAATAAAAAATTGCAAGACTTTAGAAAAAAAACAAAAAAAATGAATATTTATTGCAACAATTCGTAACAATTTCCTTCAAGATTCACTTGCAACAAAGGGCAAAGAGTAATACTAAGTAAACATAAAGCCAAAAGTAAGGAGAAATAGTTAGAATAACACAAAGCATGAAAGCAATGAAGATGATGAGTGCAAGGTACTTGAAGAAAATAACACAATGTATGAAAACAATAAAAATTAGTCGAATAATGCAAGCACAAAAGCAAGATAAAGTATCCAAACAAAATGACATGCAAAAGTAGGAGAGAATAACCGAACACTATAAGCACAAAAACAGGAGAGAATAACTGAACAATGCAAAAGAGAACGACACAACCACTAAAACAAAAAAATCACAAGAGGCACTCAATGTTGAAATGGTTGTTGCTTGGGGAATTTTGACTCCAAAGTTGTTGGCAAATTGAAATGTATGGTCTCTTAATCATTAATCATCAACCTACTAGGTTTTTTCTTGGTGAATAATGTTTTAGTAATGAACATTTGAAACCAACAAATGATGCAGTGTTTGTGTGCCACCTTATTCAATTTGAGCACGTTGATTCCTAGGGAAAACATAAAGGTTTTGTGAGCAACAATTAACCATAACACAAAGGGCAAAGGGTTTTAAAAACCCAAAGTGAAAAAACGATTTATAAAAAAAGGAAAATTATATCCCCTTTTTGAATCATAAATGTTTTTAATACAATTAACACCTTATAACAAATCAAATCCCTTACAACAAACATTTCTAGAGGACTTGGTGTTATATGTTGCAAAGGTTATTGGCCTTTGTCTTCTATTGAAAACTCATTGTTAAGGTGTTTACTTTTATAACAATGTGGGCATGTGCAATTTCCATTTCAATGTCATTAAAGTTGATTGAGGTGTCCCATACATGGAGAAACCAAAGAAAAATGTGTCATCCCAACCCTTACATCTTGTGTTATTAATACATGTTCATTTGACATTTGTATGTTTTGTGTGAACTAAATGATACATTTGCAATGGGGGTGAGTTTCATCAACACATTGTAAAAGCCCACCCATGAGACAATTGGGAATTTTGAAGTACATAACATTGAAATGTAGCCATGGCAAATCAAATAAAAGCTTTGTTAAATTCCTTTGGTATATTTGACAAAATAATTGCATATGTCAAAGATGAAAGGTTTAATGTAAGCACTTTGACTTTTACATTGACCTTTATGGTTTCTTGTCCTACCTTTTAGTTGACATGTTTGTTTGTAAGATTGGGTTTTGGGCATGCCATGTCAAAGGTAACCCAATAGGTTGTTGATGATATTAAAGTTTCTGTTCAATTTTCAAAAGTTAACTTGAAAGAAATTCAATCATTATTACAAAAGACCTTACTTGGAAAAAAAAAAATGAAAACGAGAGGCAAGAGTGAAAAGAACCTTTTATTATTGTAAGGCTACTTGCCAAGATGTTGAGAATTCCAATCAAGATACAATTTGTTTCACAAGTCATCCTATTCCAATAAACATTAGAATATTATAATGTTATATCCAGTTGTTATGGATGGCAACAACCTTTAAATTGATCTTTTAGAGTGTCGATATTTTAGACTTGGGTTAATGTTTAATCCATTACAAATATGTTATACCTTGTTATGAATTTTTTTTGTTTTGAATAAAAGTCAAGGTTATTTATTGTTGTTAAATGCATTTTATTTTTCTTTAATCTTATGCATTTCCATGAAAGTTGATGTGGCTAAAGGTCAAGCTCTAAATCAATCATTAATTTGTGGGTTTGCATTTTTTTCATATAAGTATTCTAATTGCATTTTTTCCTTTGTGCATTTGTAGTGTTAGAGTTGAAGATTGATCGAAGACCCATTTGGCATTATAATGTAAGGTATTTTCTTATCTCACATTTGCTCCAATTTCCTATGATGACGGGTTGAATCTATGAGTATATTTTAAATCTTTTGTAAATGTTGTCATTCATATGTCATTTTTTTGTCATGTGCAAGGCTATTAATTGTTTGTGTTAGATTCATATGTCGAAGACCATTTTTGTGTTATGTGGGTTAGTCATGTGTTGATTTATGGAAGATTTGTCCTTGGATCTTGAAATAACTTGTGAATTTTGTGTGATTGATTTTATGACTATATTTGTTGTTAGAATTTTGTTGTTTTGGAGGTTTATTAAGTCCACTTTTTTTATCATTTGTCAAGTCTATTATTGAGGATTTTATAAAATGTAATATTGAATTCATATGTTTGTTAATCCAAAATTATGATTTGTGTGATGATTTGTTTGATGTCACATGCCCAAAAGCCCAATTCCAAGGAAGCATATTGTTGCATATGTGAATAGCAACTAGACATTAGCCACATAATTGTCACAAGTTAGATATAGTACTTGCCTTTGTAATTGTGTTGACCAATTTTTTTCCTTCAAACAATCTGATCCTTAAACCATAACAACTATCCAAATCAACCCCTTGTCAAAAAAGCTTAAACCCTAATACCTGAGAACTCCCATGTTTGAAAAAAAAAACATTAACCTTGACCTGAGGTTTTGAATTTTTTTTAAAAAGATCCAAAACCTTACCTAGAGGTTCTTTCGAAAAATAATAAGAAGAAGAAGAGAGAAACTAACGTTGGAGGTTCTCCAAAAAAAATAGAAAAACAGAGAACCACCCAACACTGGCCCCAACTTCCAAGCTGTTGTGTCTGCAAAAGGGTTGAAAATTTTCATATAACTTTGACACCCAAATTCACTGAAAATTTGGCGGG
>Ga0116227_10012331_pt1 | contig 13953 bp, 12 predicted proteins | sample S1TSphgellanicum_FD_89693 | JGI IMG/M metagenome (GOLD analysis project Ga0116227, IMG submission 89693) | Host-associated microbial communities from peat moss isolated from Minnesota, USA - S1T2_Fb - Sphagnum magellanicum MG | ecosystem: Host-associated > Plants > Peat moss > Unclassified... | reverse complement strand
CAATAATTTTTTGAATTAAAATATAAATTTAAGATTCCAAAATAGTAATTCAAAATTCAAATATCAATTTTTAGATCAAATAAGTTTTTTGAAGTTAAATAACAAATTTCAGAATTGAAATGTCAAATTTCAGATTCAAATAATAATATTCAAAATTAAAATGTCCATTTTAAGATTCAATTAATAATTTTCTGAATTGAAATATTAATTGTGAGAATAAAAAATAATAATTTGGAATTCAAATTTCAACTTTGAAGTCAAATAATTGTTTTAATTTAAATTTAAAACTTTAGAATTCAAATTTCAAATTTCAAATTCAAATAAAAAAATTTAAAATCAAGTTTCCGATTTTTAGACTCAATAAAGTTTCTTAAATTGAAATAATAATTTTTTGATTCGAAAATAATAATTTAGAATTCAATATCAATTTTTAGATCAAATAAATTTCTTGAATTTAAATAAAAATTTTCAGAATTGAATTGTCAATTTTCATATTCAAATAACAATATTCAAAATTGAAATGTACATTTTTAGACTCAATTACTAATTTTCAGATTTGAAGTATTAATTTTGAGAATCCAAAATAATAATTTGGAATTTGAATTTCAGGTTCGAATCAAATGATTATTGAAAATTTAAATGAAATATTTTGAGAATAAATATAATTTTTCATATTCATATAAAAATATTCAAAAGTAAAATGTTCATTTTTATGACCAATTAATAATTTTCTGAATTGAAATACTAATTTTGGATCCAAAAATATTAATTTAGAATTCAAAATCAATTTTTAGATCAAATAATGTTTTAAACAATTGAAATAACAATTTTCAGATTTGAATTAAAAAAATTCAAAGTTCAAATATTAATTTTGAGATTCATTATATGAACAATATACATATGTATGCATATTATATATATATATAATACATAAATTTAAAATACACCCTTATGTCATTGTAGAATACATTTAAGGTGCAACTAATTTGGTGATTATTGTGACTAATGGGACATATTAACCTATTAATGGATGAAAATAAATGTAAAATTGATGCAACCAATAGGATGAAATTTCTAATAGTTCCACCATAGTTGTGAAAATGATCAAAATAGTTAAAAGTTGGTCTTGTAATTGCAAATATTCCCAAATCTAATCACAAACGACTATAAGTCGCATGTAGTCGCAAATGAAGTGGTTACATTTTGGCTAATTTCTACTAGTGGGTTGTGGGGGTGTATGTGTAATGTAAACATGTGTATCACATCTTATAAATGATTATGTTTTATGGGTTCATGGAAGAATTCATTCATCATGACACATGGAGTTGGGATGAAGTTCAACATTTGTTGAAGTGTTTTTAAGCCTTTGAACTCTTGTGATAATACATCACAATTGTATTTACATCAAATCAATTGTGATTCTGTCATTCATGAAACTTGCAATTGTTGCCTAGACTATGTAGGAAGTTTGGATTCCAGTTTCCATGAGATGTATATTAATTTTGTTTTGGTGAATATACATTAGTGTTGTTCATAAATTTATTTCCATTTAAGCCAATACCAACAATAAAACTTTTGACAGTCATCACGTGCTTTCATGTATATTGTTTCATGTATAATATCATAGTACCTTTGCCATTTCAACACATGTTTGGAAAATATTTAAAGATTTCGAGAATTTAATTTCATCAAATATTTCCCAACCATGCAATTTCCACCCATTCCAACAAATTTGAATGTCTTATATTTTTTTCCCAAGAACCCTAGACATTCAAAATATTGGTTGCACCATGGATGATGAAATGCATGCTTTTGTTTTCTTTTGTCTTCAAACCTTCACATTAGGTTGTAGTCGAAAGCTTTGTTTGCCACACCCATGTTCAATGTCAATAAACCATTGTTGCTCCCAAAAAAATATGCAAGTGACATGGCAGAATAGTCCATGACATGGCTAATATGGATGTTGAAAAATCTAAATTGAACCATTGGATCTTTTGATTTTGAGTTTTGGTTTGAGCAGATGACCTTTAAAGTCAAGCAAATGTTATGTCAAACATTATTTAGTTTCACAAAGGGACCCTTGATTTTTCATAATACAAACTTTTTGATGTTGAATTTGTTTGTAGTAATAGGGGACTATTAAACACACATAAAAATCATTCAAAATACAAGGAATTCAAACTTGAAATTTGGGTCTATTGATGTTCTTGAATCCTTTATGACATGTAAATGTGGTGTAATGTAAACGATGTCTAAAACAAATTTGTAGTTTATAATACAAAAGACTAAACCTCAAACTAATTAACATGTTTTGGCATGATTTAAATTGTGATCATTTTTCAAAATGAAACACATAAATCTAGTGCAAAATGTTGCATTTTTATAAAATCATATTTATTAAAACATGATTAGCAAAAAAATGTGATATATTGGGGAAATTATATATGGTAAATAAATTTAATAATTTAAAAATATTTTATTTGAAAAACCTTTCTATGAAAAAAAAATTGTTAAAAAAAACTATAATCCTTTAAGAAAATAAAACAAAATTTGGCTCATTAATTCATGATTTCACCCCCCTTGTAATATGAAAAAAAATCATTAGAGAAAAGGTCAATACACGATGTCATTCAAGCTAAAAAACATAATGTCAAGATTCATCATGAATGTTTTCAAGAATTTTACTAATTTGATAATTTTTACAAGGATGTCACAACACAATGTCAATGAAACTAATCCTCCAAGAAGTAGTGCGAAGGGAGAAAACTAACACTACAACAAAATGTGTTCCTTTATGCCAAGTGCTTTCATTGGATTTTGAATGAATTCATTGGTTCCACATAACAAGATTTTGTGGGGATGCAATGAATTCATCAGTCCATAAACAAGGACTAATGAACTACACCCACATTTTGTAGTAGTGTAACAATTTCAAATTCTAAATCCAATATTGAAATTTAGTTGAGGAAGCCATGGTAGCCCAACTAGGAACGTGGAAAAGTTTTAGCCAAGTGATCAAAGTAGATGAACATATGTTCTAGCTTTTGATAAGATGGATGTTTGAAAAATAACTTTCAAATAACTATTACAAAATGGAAGATGCCAAGCATTGTAATAAGTGTAAGTTGTTTAGAGCATTTGTGGAATGGTTTTGCATGCAAGGAGAAGTGGGGATCAACTTATGGTGATTTCAAAATACAACAATGACATTACATTGTGAGCAAGTGAACATGAACATGGCAAAAAAATTTAATAATATTTTACTGATATGGATGTAATATTCATGGAATATTTTGTGCCACATGGGATGAATATTTGTATGATGTGGACCAATATTCTACCACGTAGTCATGGATAAAAGTAGGTAATGGTTGAAGGTTATGGGTGAAAGTTGGACAACAACCATGGGTGGCAAAAGTTTATGTTGGTTATTTTTAGAAGTTTATGCATATAAATTTAAGAGGTTGTCCTTGAAGTTCAACAGTGGGCAAACCAACTTGCAACTTTGAATGTACTTTCTCGCACTCCACATTCACCATAGGTATATATTGACCAAGCAAATTCCAAAGTAAAGCAAAAAGAACAAATGCCAATATTTCACAAATGTGTATCCTAGAGGGGTCACTATTTGTACATTTTAGGAAACATTTGAAATAAAAGGGTATTTTTTAGTTTGTTGTGAAATAATGGGATATTTTAGGTAAATCTAAAGTATATTCTCATGATGAATTAAAGACACTATTGTAGATTATAAGTTATATATATATTTGATAAATTGCACCCTTTCTTTTGCACACCATTTGGAATAAAATGGAAATAGCCTACCCAATTTATGTGTAGAGTTAGTGTATTTTCAAACTATACATACTATTAGTTTTCCATATTTGGATTATAGTTCAAGTTTTACATAGGGCAAAACATCTTGCATCTCAAACTAGTGATGCTACTAGTTTAATTTTGAATGTAGTCTCTCAAACTACACATTCACTTGAGAAATTGACCAAGCAAATTCAAGAGCAAAACAAATGCAAGAATTTGATAACAATTGACAAATGTGTATAGATTTAATGTACTTTCCATCTTCATTTTGCTAAACATTTTAGATTATGCTTCAAGTTTTACATTAGCCAAAACATCCTTTATATCCAATTACTTTAGTGAAAGATGGACTCACCTAAAAAACTCATATATACAAACAAGAGCAATAGATGCACAATTACATTCCCTATCTACAAACTACTCATATTCCACAGCCATGGCACAACATGTTAGTTTATGAATTTCGTTCTAGCTCCATGTTGGATGATGAACGAAAACTTCCATTTGCCCAAAAAAATTACATGTTGCAAAATGTAATACATGTGCTTACAATGTACACACTTCCACCAGTAGCCCAAGGAACATGCCATCATTGTGATAAAGTCTCAAATTGTTTATGGTTTTCAAATGAACCCAAGATGATGTGGTGGATCCATCCATCTCCTAGAAAACAAATGAAGGTGGGTGGCAAGATGCTTGTTTGATCTATAACTTGACTGGCTTCCCACTTATTTTGTTATTGAATTGAAAGTTTGAATATTGTAGGACATTGAATACTTTATTGTTGCCAAATTTAGGCCAATCATCTACATCTAATAGAATCTTGATTGGGGTAGAGCTCTAATCACCAAAAAGATTTTAAAGAAATTTCAATGGTTAATTGACAAAGGAAAACTTGTGTTGCCAAAAAGATTCCAAGGAGTACATCTCAACTATAATTCACACAAGAAAAAACCATATTTTTACAACATTCTTACCTTATAATGATTGAAATTGGTCCCTTCTTGCATATGCCATATTATAGGGATAATTAACCTATCGACTACATACTTTTTCTTGGTGCTTCCAACTCAATGATTGAAGTCATCATGACAAAACCAAAACTTGTGAACTTCATAAGACATACTTTTAGAGCCACACCATGCCCCATGATACAATGGAACATGAATGCTACTATATATATTAGAGTTATTTATAAAGTCACCATGTTTTCACCTTATCTTTGGGCCTCCTTTCATCCCCTATCCCTTCTTTTAGTGGTATCCACAAAATAACGAAAATTTATTTAATCTCATGTGAAATGTTGAAACTTAACATTTAACACATAGGTTAGAGAGTAATTATAGTAGTTGTACAAATAGGAACAATGAAAATATATGTAGTAGCAGTGGAGGTGCTCAAGAAAAAGGAAAGACAAGATGAAATTCAATTTACCACCAAAATTTCACCTTGCATTGAATGCTAATATTTTTTTTTGTAGTTTTTAAAAAATCTCACCATGTATGACCAAATTCAAGGCTTCAATGTTGTGTTTTATTTATTTTACATATAACTTTATTATCTTTGACACAATTTTGGCATTTTTTGCAAAATAGAACATTGGGCCTTCAACTTGGGAAGATACTAAATTCAAAATGTAAAACACCATCACCGCATACACTTTCTAACATTTTTTCACCCTTGTGTGTGTGAACTAGATGGTTGCATGTTGCATTAGTACTCAAGTAGCCAACATGTACATCCATTATAGTGTTGAAGTGAGTCAATGTTGTGTCCATTCATGAATTAGAATAGTTAACACAATCATGTTTGTGTGAATCCCCTTCTAACCCTAGGGGTAGATCTACCTTAATTCAAATTTGGTGGATCCAAAAACCTCCTCACTGTCCAAATACAATCATCAATGTATAGGAAAAATGAGCGAAATATCTTGTGATAATAACAACCATTTACAAGTTATTAAATTGGCTAGCTTTATGCAAATGCAATTCATTCCTTCTAGACCTTGACCAAATCGAACACCCTTCAAGAACTCATAATTCCATGTACATTGTTTGACAGTTTACACATAATCATTATCATTGAAAGTTGCAACATATAGGCATGTACCCTTTTTCTTGTACTTAGTAAAAGCACGTTAGGGTTACTTCATTTTAGGCAAACACTATAAGAATCTTGTCATATAGCCTAAACTATGTAACATATACCTAGTATAAGCTAATACACCTATAGGCTAGGTATCCTTAAATTAGCATAACCTAACTTAGCCTAGCCTACTAGTTATAGCTACAACAATATACACACACACACACACACACACATAATCCTACCTACCTACGTATCTAAGTGCCTTGTGTCATTAACTAATTGGCCTAAAAAATGAAAACATGTCACTAGAAGAATAATTTTTATTTAATTACAAATGCTAGTTGCAAAATGGGAAATTTCTTATAATGAAATGTTAAAAGTGATTAAAATATCTATAGTTATTTTTTGCAATATATATTTTTATGCAATTATTAAATTGTTCCATCCTAACCCAATGGTTAAAATATAAACGAATGGTAAAGTTGTAATTAAAATGGTTGTATATAACTATATAAATTTTATATAACATATAATTTAGAACAATTTTGTGATGCCAGGACATCTATATTTTTGGTTTGATACCATGTTCATGAACAAAATTTAAGTGGAAAAAAAAACATAATGCCCCTTTCATATATGTGTTATTCTTTCACGTCAAGGTAGTTTTTTTAAAGAAAAATAAATTTGTAATGCCTTTGTGGCTCATGAACAAAAGAAACATGCTTGATCAATGACATATCTTAGGTAAATTTGATAAACTAGTCAATATCAATGAAATTTGGTAATTTGTATCAATATCATGAACACCATTCAAAGTTTCATGCAAAAATACCACTACAGCCCCACTTTTGAATTTTATTTTTATTTTTTAATACTTTGTGATTTATATAATTTTGTGATAAATATATTCATAGAATTAAAATTTTCCATCATTTCTTTTCAAAAATGGTTAGCCCAAGTTCCAAACTAATCAAATGCCTTCAAAATTCACAAAGGTAATCTCATTTGTGAAATTGCATTTGAAAATAATTTCAAATGTTACAAAAAAATATTTGTGATTAATTTTTGGGGACTATAATGTGATTTTACCCTATTATTGGAGCCAAATTTTGTGGACCCTTTTTGCAAGGTTACAAGTCAACATGTCTACTAGCTCCTTTAAGGTGAAAATTTTAATTGATTTTTAAAAAATGAAGTGAAAATAAAACTTGTAATGATATAGAAGTTTTTCAAAATATGTTGACATAACATTGGGAAGAAATCTTACATGTGTAGCATGAATTTTCCCCAAGGCTTAACATGGAAGTGCCAAAAGTTCAACCAATTGTTGAAGTTGTGAATTGCACTTTCATTAATAGCCTTAGAAGACCACCACCAAGATTGATTTACAACATATCAAAGATCAACATCTTTCCTTGCGTAGATGTTGCATTCTTATATTTGCAACACTTGGGGGCTTATGTTCATCTTGTGACTTGGGTGTAATTAATTACTAATTAGTATGTTTGTGTCAAGTGATTAATTCCAATGGGAAAAACAAGTTTGTTTTTTCATCAACCATCTTCATAGTAGGGTTTGCAAAAAAATTATCAACTTTAGGTCATGATTTGTTTTGGACTTTCTATATTCACATGGTTCGGACATGGGAGGAGGCCACTAGCTTCCTTCTTATGATATATTTTAGACCTTTCTATAGGGATTACATTGAAATGGTCATTTATCCTAGGATTCACAAGTGGGAGTCTTGAAATTCCCAAGTTATGAATCTTGTGACTTTGCAAGCTTTTAATATCCTCATATGATTTTTTGATTAAGGATTTTTTAAAGTTGTAGCCTTTAATGAATTCTTTTTTACATTATATCCCACACTTCCATCAAAGGTCGTTTGACTCTTGTTTCTTGAGTTTTAGCAGTTTTGAATCAAATTGTTATTTTGATTTTTGAATTTTAGTGGTCAAGAGTCAAATTTTCAATATGGCTTCAAGCTTTTTTTTAGCCATAACTTTTAACTCATAGCTCCAAATGGAGAATGTGACTGAGTTTTATTTTAATATTTACATTTTGAAAGTTTTGCACAATATAAATATCTTTTGATTTGGACAAGGTTTACCCGGCCCCTTACACTTTTGTCCCAAGGATTTGAAACACTCCAAGACTCCCATCTCCCAAAGTGGGAGCATCTCAAAAGTCTTGTCGTGAATGTTTCCTTTTCACTCCCCCAATGTGTTTAAGCCTTTTTTTTTTGCTTTGGCTTGTTCCTAGTTCACTTCCTTTTCGCTTTGCCTTAATCTTGGTTACAAACCCAAGGTTAAGGTTGCAAAAAAAACCATTTATTACCACCATCAAACCAAGAACAAAAGGATCAAAACCATCTACCACCACCATTAGACCAAACACAACATTAAAACCATTAACCTTCAATGCCCAAAATAAAAAGGAAACAATCAAAACAAGTAACTTTCAACACCAAAAATTAAATAGGAAGAAGATTAAGACCATCTATTAACACCATTAGACCAAAAGCAAAAAAATCAAGACCATTAACCTTTGACATTGAGAGTAAAGAAAAGAGGATCAAAACCATTGGAAAAAGCTCTTTTCATGGGACCTGGTAAAGTTGTCATCAAATTTATAACTATGATAGGGTTTATAAAAGTTATTTTTTTCTTTTAGATCAAGTAAGGGGTACAAGTCTATAGTTACAAACCTATACCTATTGTAATTATTGGTGCACAAGAATGGACCAAGTAAAAAAACTCAAGGAAACAAAAAGACCAAAAACCAACTCATTTACAAGCAATAAAGGAGAATAAGAATACACACAAAAAACAAGGTTGAAGTAAAGGTGTATTGCTTCAAGTTTAATTTATCACAAATTCCAAATTTTATAGATTCACACCAAAAAACTCCAAGTACAAGCCATATTGTTATTGGATTCTACAATATTGTAGTTGTAATCCAACAACTTTCTATTCATTTTTCTTCTACACATTCACATACAATTAACATACGTCGTTTCTTTCCAAAAATTTCCCACCATAGGTGGCTAGCCACTATTGTAATAAGAGGTGGCTACCCATAATGAGATCCTTTTTTTTTCCTGTGGCCTTATCTTCTTAGCCATTACATCAATCCCTCCAAAATAGCTAGGAAATAGGTAGGCAAAATAGACTTTACCTTACCCAATTCATCCATAATTACCTATTGATACAATAACTATAATATGCTTAATAATGTTATCCATCTTTAACAACCATGTATTAACATCATCAAGCCAAGAGCAAGAAGACAAAGACCACATACAACTAGCATTATCATGCCATCTATGAACATTGCATGTTAGACCATCAACCTTTGACATCGAAAGTTGAAAGGAAAAGGATCAAGATGAATACTTTCAACAATGAGAATAAAGAAAAGAAAATCATGACCACCTATTAACACCATTAAACAAACATGACAAAAATCGAACCAACAACCTTTTACAATGAGACTATAAAGGAAAAGGACAAATTATTTTTTCCCACATGGACCTTTGGGCATTGAGTGATCATCTTTTCAATGAACTACTTTTTGTCTTCAATTTTTAAAAAATCTTCTTTTTGCATAGTATTCAAGGGTAAATGCATACTATAGTGGACCAAAAAATGCGCCAAAAAAGTCCATTTCTACACTTTTTTTCGTGTTATCATCACCTTTAAAATGAGTTTTCTAATTACAAATTAAGTTTTTACAATAACTATGTGTTGTACATTTTTTTAATACATTATTAAACACATTCAATGAAAAAACTTGAATCAAACTCAAAAAATACATATTGAAAAGTACTTGTGAATTCTAACCTTCCAAAAAAGTATTCAATTGCCCACTTTCATTAATAATGACATCTTTAATAAAAAAATTTAATCTCCATTTTGATCATACAACTTGTGGCAAAGTACTATGAAACAAATAATTTAATAACCCAAGATCTATGAGTTCATTTACAATTATTTAAGGACTAAATAAAAATTGTGATTGAATTTAAGACTCAAGTTTTAAAGTTTCCCCCCAAACCAAAAAATGAATATATGGTTTTTTTTTTTAATATGTTATTTCTACAACAATATGGATCTTATATTTGAGTCATTTATTTCAAAATTTAAAAAAAATTCGAACTCAAGAAACATCATGTAATTAGAGGGTCAAGAATTTTTACATTGAGTCACAAAAAAAGGGACATAATAGTATGCATTTACCCTCAAAGGTTGTTCACTTAATAAAGTTATCCATAAAGTCATGCCTTATTGGGCTTGAGTTGCACCCCTCATTTGATGCTTCATCTCCTCATGGTTGTTGTTCGTAAAGTCATGAAATTTTATTAAATAAGGGTATGAAATATTGAGACTTAGGATTAAATGCACTAGGCTCAAAAACATTTACAACTAGAGTACACATAACAACAACAATGATTGGTTGAAGGTGTTCAAGAAAAGAAAGGATAGTGCAAATTTAGTTTTGCACCAAATTTGCTACAAAATTGAGTTTCATGCCTTGTTGAAGCCTAATTTTTTCTTTTTTCCTAGTTTTTTGAAATTTCATTCCTTATATGACCAAACAAGGGGTTCTGGTGTCATCTTTCTTAACTTTACAAATAACTTTAATGTCAATGAACAACTTATTTTTTATTTTTTTGGTAGTGCCCAAAGGTTGCTCGTTGGTGTTGAATGAATAACTTTTATCAACTTTTTTTTTCACATGATGTTTGAAAGTTGTTCATTTGATGTTGAATGAACAACTTTTTTTGATTTTTTTGATTTTTTTGTTTGCACAATGGAGTCAACTAACTTTGATGTCCAAATGTTGTTCATTAAACACAAAGCAAGAAACTTTTTTTAGTTTTTTTTTTGTGCAATGGAATTAACCTTTGATGCTTGAAAGTTCATTTGACATTGAATGAACAATTTTTATTTTACCATTTTTTTTTTCATGTGGTGGAATCAACCTTTGGTGCTTAATATTGTTCATTCGGCACCAAGTGGGCAATGTTTTTTGCTTTTCGAGTAGTGGAATCAACCTCTGTTGCCAAAAAGTTGTTCATTTGGCATTGAATGACCAACTTTTTTCCAATTTTTTTATGGAGTTAACCTTTGGTGCCAAATGATGGCTCATTTAGCATTAAGTGAACTTTTGTTTCAATTTTATTTTTGTGTGTGGCAGAGTCAACCTTTGGTTTGATTGAGTAAAAACCTTTTTTCTTTGCATGGTCAAATGGACCTTTGTTACTTGAAGGTTGGTCACATAACATTGAAAAACCAATTTTTTTTTTTTTGGAGTAATTGAATGAATCTAATTTGATTGTGAACGTTGGTCATTCAACATTTTTTTTTTCCCCATGTAGTCAAATCAACCTTTGGCATCAAATGACAAATCTTTAGCATCAAAGGTTCATTCAACCATGGTGATTTTTTTGGTGCACTTCCTTTTGGACAATTAGCGAGGAAGGTTAATTTGACCCCTTGAGGAGAGAAAAAATGACAAGAAGAGCATAAGACTAGTAACCTTTAGCATCAAATGACCATATACAAACACCATGACACCAAAGGGAAGAGGATCAAGACCATTTGCTAGCACCATTAAAGTTTTAAACCAAAAGGCAGAGGATCAAAACCATTTGCTAGCATTGTTAGATCAAAAGAAAGAGGTCAAAACCATCAACGTTTAGCACAAAATGTAGATAAGAAAACATGAAACCAATAACTTTCAACATCAAGAGTGTAAAAAGGAAGAGGATAATACCTTTTACTAACTTTGACATCTAATAATATATATTTTTTCTACACTGTAAAATTTATTTATTTATTTTTATACAAATCATATATAATGTTTTACTTCAAATGACCAAGAGGAAGATGATCAAAACCATCTACTATGAATGTTAGATCAAAGGGAAGAGGATTATGATCATCAACCTTTGGCACCAAGTGACCATTTACAAGCACCATTAAATTAAAAGGAAAAAAATCAAAAGGGTCATTTAGTGCTAAAGGTTCATGGTTTTCATCCTTTTCTTCTTGATTTGATGGTGCTAGTAGACGGTCTACATCCTTGTTCTCTTGCTTTGATAGTCCTCTTGATCCCTTTCTTATTTGTTAATATGTGCTACAAGTTATTAACCAAATGCACTTTCTTTCTAAGAAATAGTTGATGTTGAAAGTTCATGACCTTGATTTTTTCCCTTTTCAAGTAAAAAGAAATTACAATGACCTCCTTTTTGGTCTTTTTGGATTTAATATTATAGTATATACTTCCCAAAACATGGTACATTTGATTTTGGATTTAACTTTTGGTGTTTGGGCCTTAAAATTAAAATTTTCACAAAGATAATGTTATTTAATATTATTTGACATTTTTAATCATTTAAATTCAAGGAACCATGGGTATATTTATGGTACATACACAATATAATAAAACCCATTTTTCATTTTAGACTACAATAGGTATTTGGTTTCATTAATCATCCAAATAAGTGTTAAATATGGAATTTATGCATTGGCCCAATTCACAATGCTTGGATCACCTTCCATTTCAAAGTGATTTTTGTCATTTTGAATTTGCCACATACTAATGGTCAATTTCTTGAAAAAAAACCCATTTGTGACATGAAAATAATCAAACTCTTCACATGAAGCATGGTTCAAAATATGTGGAATCATATGTGAAATAGATATTACAAATTTCATAAAAATTAAAAATCAATTATTATTTTTTGGAATATATTTTCATTTTTAAGTACACGATTATAAGTATATATGTCGTAGAAATATATTCCAGCCCATAATGATATAAATATAAATAATTAGTTCTATTCTATTTCTTGGGTTATGGTTTACCATAATATTAAAAAAATTATGAAATTCCTTTTCAATATTGATGTGATTTTGGCTCAAACACACCAACCAAGAAAATAATACACTATGACCACATAAAAGGGATCATCATAACTTAATTCTACCCTTCAATTTGACATTCATAATAGATTGTCTTGATCCTCTTTATCAAAGTTTAATGGTGATAGTAGATGGTCTTCTTGGTGTGATGGTGCTAGTAGATGGTCTTTTGACATGAATTTCTTTTTTGGTAGATTATGTTGAGTAGAGTTAGTACATTCCTTGTTTGAAAGCATTCAACTTTCCAAGTTTTCCCTTAATGCATGGAGTTGGTGAGGTGATGCATTAATATTTAGAATGAAGATGTTTTGTTTATAATTGGACAAGTGTGAACTCTATGAGCATGTCCAAGATAACTAAACCATTTAAAGAAGGGCAAGAGACATCAATTGTAGAAACCTACATGCCCTTGGTTTTTGGAACTTTTACAATTGGTTCTTGAAGATCTTTTTCATGCAAACATTTTTGCAATACAAACCAAATTTTTTTTCCAACATAAAAAAAAGGTCACACAAAGGCCAACACTTCTTCATTTTTCTAAAAACGTCTTTTAAAGTGTAAATATTTCCTTTTGGACTACAACTAAATTTGAACTCTTCATGCACACCTATTGACACTACATCAAACATTGCAAAATGCACTTTCAAATTTACTTTGGAGATATTCCATTCTCACACATCCCAAGCTTGTTTATATTAAGTATTCTCCTTAATAAATGTTGGACATATGTGTGAGAATGTAATGCCTTCAAATGCATGTTCACATCACTTGATTATATAGTTGACTCATTTTGACTTATTACATCCCCTCCCAACTTTCATTACATAGATGGTTCCAAGAAGCTTTGGTTTGTGCAAATGTTTTTTTACACAACACCACATGAAACATTGTAAAATGAACTTCTACATTCCACTTGCACACATCCCCAACTTGTGTATATTGAGTCTTTTTTTAAACATGTGTTGGAGAAATGTGTGAAAATGAAATGCCTCCAAATACTTGTTCACTTGATTCTACAATTGATTCAACTTGAAATCCTCTAAATGCATACATGTTCATTACTTGTTTAATTGAAGTGCAAGTAGTTTCAAAGTTTTTTTTTTTTTTTTTTTTTTTT
>Ga0116227_10012330_pt1 | contig 13954 bp, 9 predicted proteins | sample S1TSphgellanicum_FD_89693 | JGI IMG/M metagenome (GOLD analysis project Ga0116227, IMG submission 89693) | Host-associated microbial communities from peat moss isolated from Minnesota, USA - S1T2_Fb - Sphagnum magellanicum MG | ecosystem: Host-associated > Plants > Peat moss > Unclassified... | reverse complement strand
TCTTTTTTTTTTTTTTTTTTTCTTTCTTTTTTTTTTTTTTTTTTTTTGGTATTGGTTTTGTATTTTAATGGGGGGTGTGTTGTTGGGGTTTGCTTTGGAATTAACAAGCCCCTTTTCAATAAGTTGTGGATTTTGGCAAATCCCTGGCAAACTCAGGTCAGCGTACTGTGTGCTCCCAGTAAGTTTGGATTTTGAAGAGTAAGACAACTTGATGCATCAGTTTGCATTGTGGTGCATCAGTTTGGCACTAGTTCTCATGGTAGGACATTATGCTCTCCCCCACCCCCAATCCAACTTCACAGAGCTTGGCATTTTGTGCTTTGTATAGTTTTTGCAAGAAATTGTGCCATTCATGTTCTAATATTATGCTCAGACGAAAAAAAAAAGTATAATGTGTCCTTCAAGAGCTCTGTTGTTTGAAAAAACTGCATCAAACTTTTTATTTATTTTTCATATTTCAGCATATTTGTCAAGCCTTGTTGCAACATTGCCCAATTGCAAGATTCGCATAAGGTGCGTTTGAGATTGTGTGTGGGGTTGGGTTTGGGCAATTGGTGTTAATTCTCCTAATCATTCTTTTCTTTCATCTACTTTCAAATGTTTTTTCACTACATTGCGCATTAGGTTGGGCATTTCCCGTCCTTTATCCTTGGGGTGTCATATTACATTTGTAGTTAGCCTTTGGATCTTATGGGAATCCATTTCTTTCATTGCGCACATGGTGGGGAGAGGACAGCTTCACATGATGTTGTGCAAGATGCTTTTGTAGTCATTGTGAGAGATGTGAGATTTCATGTCTCGCAAAAGCAAACCCATGTCCTTTCGCTCCTTGCGTTGTAATCTTCCCATCGTCAAATCAACATTTATTAGTCAATGGTGTCCACATGTTGACAAATGTCATCGTTGACCCCACTCATGTTGGTTTGGTTTCATGAATTGTTCTTTCTCATGGGGTTGTGGCAACAGTTGTGGCTTAAGCAAAAGATGGTTTGTATCACAATTGGTTCCCATTGGCCATATTTATCCTTCTAGCTATGGAGGTTTTCAAATGTTTACATTAGTAGGCGGATGGGTTTTTTCATCGGTGTGTCAATATGGCGTGAGGAATGAAGAGCATTGGAGGCCTTTTTATTTTAATTTTGCACACATTTCATAAACAAAGGATGTTAGTGGCATTATAGCGTGTGCATGCGGTTTTTATTTTGAAACATGTTGAAGTAGGTGAGGGTTCTTCTAGGCTAGGCGTCCTTTTAAGAGGTTTTCCCCTTTCCTTATTTGATATGCGTCTCACAACAAGTGGGGGTTTGGGAACTTGATGTTCCCTTTGTGGTTCGCCTTCTTAGGTGGTTCTTTTATCTTTTTGGACGTGGGTCCTTCCATTTCATCCTTTGTTTTCCCCTTTTTTTGGTGTTTTGATTTATTTATGATTGGCAGGGTTTTACCATTGCCTAGATTTAGCAAACCTTTTTGAAACACCCTTGCAAAGTCCTATGGGGTGCTCAATGTTTAATGTTTTCAGTTTTCATGACCCATTTTGCCCTATATAGGTGATCTAAATATTACTTTTGATTTAAGTTAGAAGATAGGCCTCTTAATCATTATTTGTCAAACATTTCAAAATTTTGACCAATGATATTGTGGTGATCAATGTTTTTTCTAATCAATTTTGTCATGTAACCAAAGTGACGATGATGATGAGGATCTATCTTCTTCTTGTATGTATATAGGTATGGATATATATGTATGGTTTTATGTATTGTAATAGGGGGGCCATACATTTGTATGATTTCACATAATGTAGTACAAGGGTGGTTTTAGTACATTTCCTTGTAAATTATTTATTTATTTTGAAGATTTCATTTCAAAAAAATAGAATATTGGGCAGTGTAATAGTGTCAAAAACATGTTAGATGTGTTAAATTAAATGTTTTCATCCTCTTTTACATAAATCCATTAGACAATATCTACATCCATAATACAAATATATTATTTTTTCAATGATGCATTTTGGTAGGATTAAATCAAATCATGTTTCAAATTTGTATTTTTAACCAAAAGTTTCAATGAAAGGAACTAATATGACAATCCTAAAACGTAATGATTAAGAACATCAAAATACACATTATTTTTTATATTATTGAAATTTTAGAATCTATGGAACCTAATAAATGTATTCATTAAAAAAATTATGAAAATATTTATTAAAGTGTTTCCTATGATTTTTCAAAGTTTGATGGGTCCAAGAAAATCAAGGTGTGATGTTCCTAGTGGTACCACCCAAGGATGTTTTTTCACCCAAATAGTTAATCCACCTCTAAACAAACCTTCCACTTACAATAAAATAATGAACTACTAGTTGGATAGGGATGCCAAGTTCAGCAGATCCTATAAAACGAACCAAATCACAAAAAGTACCAACTTCAAGATATTAAGTTCAAATCTCTTCAATCAAAATACTCTTCAATCAAGTTCATATCTCTAAAAGAGATCTTTCAAGATATTAATAAGTAGATGTTGGAAACTAGTTATACATTAAACCTAAAACAATTATTAAAATTCCACCAATTTTGAAAATGTATTTGTGGCAAAAATTGAAGTTAGATAAACCACATATAAGCACTAAGCCTAATATTGATAAGACATTTACTTCCATAAGAATCTAATATTGGCACAACATTAGTTGTTATAAACAACCACATGGTTGTTATCCAAGTGTAAATAAGGAAAAACATTATTGATGATGTATTTTTGGATGGTGCGTTAAAGGTAAATATCATCATTGAACAATCGAAAACTAGGTTAAGGTTACCTAAACCTAAACTTACGCCTTATAATTTGCGAAAAATAAATCAAACCACAACAAAGTCGGTAGGATTGATTAAAGATTTGAAAATGTATATTCATCATATACCACATATAGGTACAATCACAATTTGTGAGCCATATCAACACAACCATGTGTAGTAGTCTCAATTTTTAAAAGTTGCATCAGGGTTATTTGAGTGTGATAAGGTTATTAAGAGTTTTTAGCAACTTCATAGGGAATGATGAATGCACTTGGTGCATGGAAAGGTTGTTTTCTTTTTTGAAATGCGTTATTAGTGAATAAAGTGTTGGGTCAGTTCTTTTCTTCAACAAAAAACTAGTAACCATAGTTTTAGAAACTTTGTTACGTAATTAGGGGTGAGAAATCTCTAAAAGGTTGGGGGTAGAAGTAGACACCAAAATTCACGGTGTTCAACACAACATTGGTCTTGTTCTAGTATTTAGTGAGTAGTAAGAATGTTTGAAATTCATGAAGTAGTTGAAGGGGTGTTAATGAAAGGTCCAATAGAGATAGAAAAATCTTTAAGCCATATGAACATAAGATTAATTCGAGATAACTTAGCGATTAAATAGATAGTGTGATAATGTGTCGATGGCAACAGGAATTTCATAATGATTAAAACATTTATTTAAATTATGAATAAGTTCAACAAATAACTGTAAATTCATGTTAAATCCTGGGCTATGTCATAGTGATGTTCATAACTACAAGAAATCTAAGATGCGTTGAATGGTGCGAATCAAATAGTCCGCCTTGCTATCAGGAGTTAGTCGACGAATCAGATCACACAACCAATGATAGTGTCCAATGTCAAGAACTAAAGACCATGCGAAAATAGAAGTATTTTTAGTTTCATAACAACCTTCATAGACAATTTCAAGTTCGTCACTAGAAGCGAAGTCAACTTGCAACAAGATCACTAAGGTGCGAGAGTTTGGAGAAATACGATAATACTAGGCTTGAAAAGGTTCAACTTCAAAACGAGCGTGCACCTCTTGAGGTTCGGGTTCTTTATCACGAGGATACTACATTAGGGTCAAATTTAGAGATGATTTTGAAGGTAACTCTTCATTTGTTTGTGCAACTTCAAGGCCCGTAAAATGTGACCATGCGTGACGCCATAATTTCAAGGAGAGGAAAAAAATCAGATCTTCAATCAAAATCAAATCAAAAATGGTGTGAAGGACTTGTTACATTGAGATGTGTAGTCGTAATTTATAGATCAAGGTAAAGGAAAAAAAGGCGTGAGTAACGACCTAGAACCATGGTAAAGTAAAACCTTAAGGTCAAAGGAAAAAATTGAAGGTTTAAGTAAAATTTGTTAGTGGCGAAATGGGAAGAAGTGAAAAGGTGTTTTTCCTTCACCTTCCATTGGCCACCAAGCTTGGAACATTCCATTGGCCACCAAGCTTGGAACATTCCATTGGCCACCAAGTTTGGAACGTTCCATTGGCACCAAGTTTTGGATTTACCTTCACCTCCTTTTTCTTCTCTTTAAAAGACGAACTCAGATCATTAGGGGCTCTCTCTTTCCCCGGACATAATTTTCAATTCAATCTTGAATACTTGTTCCCATAAGCTTCTTGAGGAGGAAAAAAATGATTAATTTTGGTAGATGGGAAAAAAAAGGAAAATATAATGAAAATCTTGTAATAGTTTTGAAGGAATGGAAGTGAATAGTGATAATGTTAGGAGGTTAAAACTTTAAAGAAATCTCACAAACCTTTTTGGGTTTGGTAGCGTAACTTATTACTGGTTTAGCTACAGATTTTAAGATTTGGTAGGACAGTGTGCTTTGTAGTTAGCTTCCTAGTGAGCTAAGGCAAGCCAGATTTGAATAACCTATGTGTTAGAAACAATATTTCAAATGATTGATGGTCTACGGTCAAGTTGAACCAATTGCCTTCGTAAAACCCTCTTGGGTTTGGTAGTATAATTCCTTACTGGTTTAGCTGCAAATATTAAGATTTGGTAGAACGGTGTGCCTTGTAGTTAAGTTCCTAGTGAGCGAAGGCAAGCCAAATTTGAATAACCTATGTGTTAAAAACAATATTTCAAGTGACTAGTGGTCTGCAGCCAAGTTGAATTTACCACCTTCGTAAAACCCTCTTAGGTTTCGGCATAACTTCTTGTTGTTTTAGTTGCAAAATTTAGGATTTGGTAGCAAGGTGCACTTTGTAGTTAGTTTTCTAATGAGCTAAGGCAAGCCGGATTTGAATACCTATGTGTTAGAAACAATATTTCAAGTGACTAGTGGTCTAAGCTAAATTAAACATGGTGTTGAGTCCTTAAACGTTGGTTTAAATGAATGACAATTTGACATAAAGTTCTAAAATGTGGAGTGTTTGAACTTGGAAAATATATCTATCAGTTTTAATCGTAAATGATGCATAAGAGGCAAACTATTTAGTTTCAACTACAAACGCAATTTAACATCTAGAAATACACTTGCATTTTTTTTTCACCGATAGCATTGTGTTTTCAAGTATAGTCACCTCATAGAACCAGGAGTAGAGGGACGAAAAGTTGCCTCACACAATTCTATAAAATACTATTGTAGAATTTAACTATTCCATGTTGTTGAATAAACCATGGTTCAAGGATGCCAAAGTAACACATGATTGGGGGAATAACATGATTATAATACAAGGAAATGGTAATGTCAAAACCATAACAATGACAAAACATTTGGGTATTAATTTGAAAAGACCAAAGTCTTATTATGTTTTGACTATTAGAATGGCATCACATATGAAGAAGAAAAAGGTGAAAGCACATTACATAGTTCCTTTTTAGGTGTCACACTTGCAATTTTTCTTGCATTTCTTTGAAATTTAAATATAAAACGTTAATATTTTCATTGAAATATCAAGGAACTCACATATGTAATGTTAATAAAATTGGCATTCTAAAATGTAAAAAACACATCAAAATCCTAAACATTCAATGAGTAATGGACTTTTGAATATTGGCGACAAATTTTATCACACCCTGCAAAACTCATGGATATGGACTTTTATTTTACAATGTGTTAGTTTTATGCATTTGAAACTTTGGGATATTAGATTAATTATGTTTAAGAAATTAAAAATTCATTAAATGAATGGAATTTGATTATAATTTATTATGTTACAAACTTTTCAAAATCCCAAAAACTATATATTTTTTAAATCCTTTTTAAGCATTTAAAAATAATTCTTTTTAATAAAATTATTTTGTGAATGTTTTAATATGTCTTATAGCATCATGACTTGAAATTGGAAATGGGAAAAGAAATTTACTTTCAATAGAATCTAAATATTCATATTTTAAGCCAATTTTTAATTACATTAGAAAAGGACTTTGAAAAGGGACTTTAATATGCTGAAATTTAACCACCCTAATGTGGTTTCACCCAAGATATGATGTTTGCAAATGAGCCTGAATTGTGTTTTATTGGTATAATCAGTTTACCCTTAGAACTAGTTAATTCAATTGTAATCAACATAATTCAAATTGAAAAAACTATAGAAATTTCATATTTTAGTATAGTTTTAACCACTTAAATAAACCACATAGTTACTCTTGAAACATTAATCAACAAAGAACTTGAAGTCATTCTTGAAAACAAGGTGTATCTTGAGATTTACTATCATCACAAACCAAGTCAAATATAGATAGATGAAACATTAGCAAAGATCAAAATGCAAGAATTTTAGATTACAGGATGGACTTTCATTAAAGATCAATAACTCATGAAGATCAACCTAGGGATAGAGGACAATCCACAAACAATTAAGGTCAATGTATAATTGGGTTAGGAAAATATAAGTTTATTAAGGGAGTTGCTAATGGAGTATAAAGATGTCTTTGCTTAAATGTATAAAAACCTGAAAGGCATACACCCAAAATTGGCACAACATCATATAAAACTAGACACATCTATTCCATCGGCACATTAGGCCATGTACATAATGAATCCAAACTATGTTGCAATTATTAAATAAGACATAAATAAACTCTTAGCATCAAAATTTATACAACTTGTAAAGGAGGCCACTTAGTTGTCACCAATAGTGGTAGTACCCAAGAAGAATGGAAAGCTCAAAATATATGTAGACTTCAAAAAATTAAATGTTGTTACAAAGAAAGATCCATATCCATTACCTTTTACAAATGAGGTTCTAAACATAGTTGTACGGCATGATGCATATTCTTTTTTAAATGGATTCTTTGGATATCACCAAATATCTATAGCAACACAAGACAAATACAAGACAACGTTTGTAATAGATTGGGGAGCCTTTACACTAGTAGAAATTGGCCAAAATGTAACCATTTTATTTACAACTACTCTACAACTAGTTTACAACTATTGTGGTTTTCATCCTTCCATGTGAATAACATTTTGTTTGGTTTTCATCCAAAAGAATAATTTATGTCGCATTAATTGCAAATGTGACCAATTTAATCATAGCCCTATGAGTATGCAAAGGTGTATTTGTGTATTTGAAGGGGTATAGTTGGGTATATTTCGATTTACAAATGTATTTTTTGAATGTATATGAACACCCATATTACATGTGTATTGAAGGCTTATTATTAACATTAAATAGCTCAATATTATGGATACATTAGGTGTATATTTTGAATATATTAAAGTTTTATGTAAGATATTTATTAAATGTACTACGGCCATATTACAAATTTATCCAATCTATCTTATTATATTTCTTGAAATTATTTTAAATGATATATATATATCTTTAAAATGAACTTATTAAAAATTAATTATAATAGTTCATAATAGCTATAACAAGTGAAATAATAATATATAACAACAATAATAATAGTTAACCTAGGTTACTTACAAGTGATATTATTGTTATTATAAGTAATCGATTATTAAATATTAATAAACTATAAAAATTATTCAAATAACATTATTCAAATACATTATTTTTACTATAAATAATTAGTTAGTTCACTAATTTGTTAGTTAATTAGTTGTTTATAGTTTATTTTCTAATTAACTAATTAGCAATTTATTAATTATTTTATAGTTAATTAATTAATAATCTTATTGGTTAACTAGTTAGCTAATTAAGTAATCACTTACCTACTTAATTATATAATTTACAAAAATTAAAATGAGGATAAAAATATGGGATAATTTTTTTACACTATAAGAAATCTTGTTCATTTCAACCATATGGTTACAACTATAGATCTGACTAGTTTCCAAATTAACTATTTTTACAATTAAAGTTAGGTTAGTCCTATGTGTTATTTTAGTCATAAATGTGTGTAGTCATATATGCGACTATTATAGTCACATGTGCAACTATAGTGTTGATATAATCAAATGAAGTCACAAATGCAATTATAATTTGTGACTATGACATGTTTGGATGAAAAAGTAAAATAAAATTGTACATTTTTTATCCAATATTGTGAATGGATCTTTGGATGGATGAAAATATAATTGCTTTTGCAATTGATCTTGTTATTTTGGCAACTAGGGCCTAATATTTTTTTCATTTACAATATTTTGATGAATAAAACATATGTGGTATCTTTGGAATTACAATATTTGTTTAATAATCAACTTGTGTCTAATTGTTTATCGGTATTTTATATTTCTTATTGACATTAACATTACAAATTATTAGATTTTTATTAAATTTATTTGAGTTATGATCTTTTTATAAATATTATATATGATGATTATTTATTTATATACTATACATATAAATTAAATTTTGGTAAATTCACAACATCTTATATTCATAATCAAGTATGATATACTTTTTAATCAAATAAATGTTTAAATTTTTTAAGAACTATATCATTTATTTGATCATAAGAATTTTACCATAATTTTAGATAAAATGTATAAATTATATTTGTAAATATAAAACTTAAAATTCCATCAAAATCACAGATTATCTAACATTTCTAAACATGATTTGAATTTGAATTTAAAGTATAATAAATATTATAACTGATATTTATTTTATTTTTAATTTTTCTGAAATGTGATTGATATTTTATCCATTTATAAAAATTATATGTGAATTAATTAAAACTATGATATATTATAATTGCATTTTATATGTTTTTAATGAAATGAAGGATTAATATGTGGATAAATGAGATATATTATTATTATTAATTATTACTTATTATTACTTATTATTTAAGATTAGTTGTAAAACAATTATCATTTATAAAACATGTGCTTTGAATTTTATTTTTCAATGAATCATCATTGAAATGTAATTCAATTTAACAAAATTCAAAAAACATTTATTCAAATTGATGTACATTTTTGGAATAAAATATATTCTATCATGCATGTCATTGAAAGTACTTTAAGAATAAACTTCTTCTTTTTTCCATTTGGACAAATATCAATAAAATATGAAATATTGAAATTGATGTTTATGCAATGTTTAAAATCAAATATGGGTTAAACACGATTATGTCAATGCCATTTGGAGCTTCAAATGGCCAAAAAGGCCCTCCTTTTTTTTTGTCTTGGGTACTTTTCTTTGTCAAAGAATTTCAATTAAGTTGCAAAGGATGCAAGCATCCTCCATCTTAAGTTGGCAATAGCTATAGACCTAGCTACTTCCCTACTTCCACCGCTTCATGACACACCCCCATCGCCATAGTTGACCTATTATAATAGATTGTTGAGAGGAGAGATTTTGACATCTAGTCTATGCTAATTTGATGTCCTTTAAATTCTCCCTTTTTTAAAGTACCTTTGTGCATTTTCTGAATCAGTGGTGTCCTTATAAACAAAGTTTTGCAAGATTTTGATGAATTGATTGTCGGGTATTGAGCTTCATCCTAGTCATTATATCTCATTATATTTATTTCTTCTACATAGGCTGGACCTAGATTTTTTGATGCCTTGTTTGTATTCATCTCTGGCAGCATTGATCTATTTGAAAAAACATTCCAGGTTTTGAAGTACATCAAACCTGGACTTTTGATAGACTTCCTTCCACCTCAAAATTTTTACACAAGCTCCACTCGAATTGATCATACTGCAACATCTAGCATTGAGTTTGACAACCACAGCTCCACTTGAATTGACCATACTACAACTCTTTTAACACCACCTTGCAAAACAGCTCCAGTGATGCAACAATAAATAACTCTCATGAGAATCAAGAAATCTCCAAACTTCTGATTAAGAAAGCCAAGACAATGTCAAAACTTTTTGTTGAAGTCAAAGAAAGACTTCCAAATAAAAGTCTCTCAAGCTCAGTCTCAATAAAGCATGAGCTTACAAGTTGACAATTTGCATGTCCACTCTGTAAAGGAACCCTGAGTAAATACAAGCATAAAAGGAAAGGAGGTGCATTCAAGGTAACTTCAGCTCTGAGATGAAGAAGCACACAAAGAAAGCAATCACATCCAAGGTAATACACTTCAACCCAAGATCTTTGTGAAGAAACACACAGGCATGCACAAAATCTCAACAGCTGGATATCTCAAGAGGTCAACAGTGTTGATTAATTCACAAGAGGGTTTTTCTCCTGTGCGTAAAACCATAGAGAGCTCTCTCTTGCTCTCTCTCGCATGCTGAACAGCAGCAGTAGCCTGCAGCACTCATGGAAATGGCTCTTCAAGATCATGTTCTCTCACATTCCAAAGCTTTTGCTAAAGCGGGTCTGATTTTTTTTGGTTTTCTGTGAAGCCAGGAGTTGAAGCAATTTTGGAGGGTGAAGCTCCTCTCAATGGCAGATTTAACTACTGTAAGTTACACATTGAGGTTGTCATCCTTAGAAGCACATATAGAGGTTTCAGAAGGAACACTATTCACAAGATACTGCATATGGAGTTCCTGCCTATGTCACCCCAACAGATGCCATCAGCTTTTCATATTCAGCATCCACTTCGTGAGCACTCAAGGGAGGGGAAGATGATAATCCTGGTCCTGCTGTCTTTGCTAAAGAATGTTGCTGCCCAGAGGGGCCCTGTTGGGCTCCCAACCCTAATTCTGTTCCTGAAGCACCTGACTGATGGAAGCTCCTGCCTAAACTTGGTCTTATAGTCCCATGAAAGTGAGCTACCAGAGGTGGATTACCAGGAGGCAAAAAGGGATCAAATGAGTTTCGTCCACTTTCCTCAGCCCCAGGAAAAGGGCCTCCTAGTGGTGGATGAGGACCTGGAAGCCCTGGTCCTTTCCATCCTGAGTAACTGCTGCCACCACCTGACCCTGTTGCAAAGGGGAGTGGTGGGCGCTGCTGAACTGGCAGATGCTGTGGCAGCAGCAATGTGGTTGCCATACCTTGCTGAGGACCAAAATTTGGCCTGATTGGCACACTAGTAATCCATGGAGCATCAGGAAGAGGTACTGGTGTTGGGGCTGTAGAAGACCATGAAGGAGATGGCATCCTCTGTGAAGAAACTGGGGTGGGTACACCTGAAGTTTGATGAAGTGGTGGACGATGTTCCCAAACATTTGGACTAGATGGAAGGCCCATTTGCTGTGGCCACATTGAAGCAGTCCCAGACATTGGAGGTGGTTGAGATCTCACATCCCATATGTTTGAATTTCCACCAGACAGAAGTGGAGAGTTTGCAATTCCTGACAGACGAAACATAGGTGGTTGTGGCATACCACTAGGTCGAGTTTCAGTGTAAGGTGGGTTTCCATTTGCAGGTCCAGTCCTGACTAATGATGATCCACTGGATAGTGGTCTAGATTGTTGCCCTGGCCCTGGTCCTGGTGAAGGAAAGGGGAGGAAAGCTTGCCCTTGACCCTGATCTGCCATGCAATGGTTATAATCATCTGGTGCTGAGGACATGTCTGTACCCCAAGGAGGTGGTCCTCTCTTTGGATCCCAGGGCATGGATCCTGCTGGTGGTGGTCTTGGTTCCAAAGAGAACATGGGGTATCTCACTCCCCCATACCCACCTGAGCCCATGGAGCTTTGAACAAAGTCTGGGTTACTGGGGTGGGGGCCAAAGCCTACTGAAAATGAGCCCAAACCAGCAGTTCTAGGATGTAATCTCTCACCAGCCCCTTCTTTGCTGCTATAACCTGTCTGGGGATTGTCTCTTGCATCATATGGGCTAGGTGGCGGTCCAGACCAAGCTGATGGCATGGACTGAGGTCCTGCTGCTGTGATGACCATTGGTTGTGGTCTGGCTGCTGCATGAGGATCAGTTAGTTGGCTCGTTTCAAGTTCAGATGACAGATATCCCATTGACATTGCCACAAAGGGAGGACCTTGTGGTCCAACACTGTGTCTTATACTATGAGCAGGGGCTGCAACAATGAAACAAGCATTCCAGCACTCAGATGTGATGTAGTAATAAACAGCAAACATACAAGATACATGCAACCAAAAAGCCAGAAAGGTAACCCTATACCATGCACAGAAGCTTGTGAGCTTGGCAGTGGCATCTTTCCAGAGAAGGTTGCTGGTGGAGGAGCAGAAGCAGCAGAACCTAACCCATCATTGAGCTCCTCCAAGAAACTGAGATACTCCTTGTCCAATACTTTGCCCTGAGATCAGAAATCAGAATACCTTCATAAGAATTGATAAGTTCTCACTAATCACAATTGAAGTTATACCTGAAGTGAAGTTTTTAGTAAGGTTACAGAAATCTTTAATCAAATGTTAAAAGGCCATCACAGCAAACAACAGGAGAAAAATGAGAAAGCCCCTAATTAGAAGAAACAGAAATGGAAAACAATATAAAATAAAGAGCATTGCAAAACATGGAACAAGTCTCTTGCAGGTTCAGTGACTGTCAACAGCAACATGTGTGATATTGACTAGCTACTGCAACTGAATTCATCAGCTCGCAGCAGCGGTCATAGGTCAATGTCAGCCAATAACCAACATACAGAGTTTCTATTACAAGTCTGGGGGTAACTAGAAGACTCAGCCATCATTCTGGCTAGCACAATCAACAAAGAGATTACAAAAGCAAGCAGCAAAAAAAAAATGAGAAATAGTAAAGAGAAAGAGATAATATGGCAATGAGATTTGCAAGAGTATGGCAATGAGCAAAAATCGAGCTTCACAACACTCCCATTTCAAAACCAAGAGATTGCATATGAGAACTTAAAATCAGGTTTACTCTCCTTATTCCCTGTTGTTAACCTTGAATACTCTGCACAAGGAAAAAATTCCGCACAATCCCTGTACTGAGGCAGGAAATTACACATCTCTCCAAAAGTACAGACCTGCCCAAGATCAGTGCCAGAATGCTTCTGTGGGCAATCAATGGTTGGATGACCACCATCTCCACAAATTTGGCAAGACACCTGAGGATACCCAACACCCAACCACCCAACACCAGACCTGCAGATCACCCATCAACATATATACAAAGAAAGGTTCATCAAAGCTTTGTAGCCTGATGAATACACTGACATCATTCAAGCTCATAAAGTTTTGACAAAGGGGTCTAGTGCAAAGGAGCAATATGAACTCTGTTGTAAGACATTGACAACAATGCTAGCTGTACCTTTGACTGGAATGTTACTAGCTTGTCCTTGTCACACTGCCATTCTCGATGCCAATTTTCTCCACAAACAGCACATGCCTTCCCAAAATCCCGCATGGTTCCTGCCACAAACAAGCACAAGTATCATCTGAAGCTCCAGGGAATATGCAGCTAACTGTCTTACCTTATAAACCAAGCAACTACAGGAGCTTCTCCAGACCAAGAATTCCTACCAAGATGTCAGTAGATTAGCCGGTCAGTGAAGCTAGGGAGGGAGAGCAATCTACTTTACCATTCATTTCTGCTAGCTCCCGAAGCTGCTTGCGCTTGTGAGTATTTCTGTCCTCCTACACAGCACAGGGAAGACAATCAGCTCAGAGATAAAATCAGATGGAAAAACAAAGAAAACATCCAGAACTCAAAACTTACCATATCCATATAACTAATCACAATCCACCAAGACATTGATCAGAAAACACCTGTTTCTAATCACCTCTCAAACACATCCAGACATTCAACAAATTTCCCACAAACATATCTTTCATAAGAATAGAGAAATCTCCGTTCTCACGATGAAGAAGAAACAGCAAGGCTAACACTTCCTCAGGAAGCCACAGAAAGAACCAAACAAGGGGAGACAAAAAAACAAAGCAACAAACCCCCCCC
>Ga0116227_10012328_pt1 | contig 13956 bp, 6 predicted proteins | sample S1TSphgellanicum_FD_89693 | JGI IMG/M metagenome (GOLD analysis project Ga0116227, IMG submission 89693) | Host-associated microbial communities from peat moss isolated from Minnesota, USA - S1T2_Fb - Sphagnum magellanicum MG | ecosystem: Host-associated > Plants > Peat moss > Unclassified... | reverse complement strand
CATTTCCTCTAAAAACCCAAGAAACAAACTTAAATAATTTAACATGTTGGGGGGAGTAGGTAAGGGGAAACTCCAAAAGCAAAATCCTCAACATATATATTAAAGGAAGAATGAAGCTTTCCCTGACTCCGGACGGACAGTGTTCCTCGTTTCACCTTCTTTGTCAAAACACCGTAGTAGACCATGGAAATTATTTCTTTCTCTATGCACAAATCGCAACCAAATAGGAGCCTCAGAGCTAGACAATTTATTCGTGTTCTAAACTACTTGTATATCCGGAGGAAGGGAAGCAAAGCAAGCTAGCTTTGGCTAGAAGCACTAGATAATTGATTTCACATTCTAGACTTGAATACCCGGAGGGGGGGTGGGGAGCCGGAGGGGCATCCCAATGTAAATTGTTTGCTTTTAAGTGCTTTGCACTTTCGTAAAACAAAAGGAAAATCTTTTCCTAGGGCTAAAAGGTAAAATGTCAATTATTAGGTGTGGGAGAAAAGGGGGGGGTGGTTGATTTCTAAAACAATAAAGATCAAAAGTTTGGTGTGTAGGAATTTGGGTGTTTTATACTGTCTGTGTGGGGTCCCTAGGCAGAAGCTCATTCCTTTGTAATGAGCTTTGGATGGGTCCCATCTCATTGCTGTGGCTTGAAGGCTGCTGCATTACTACCATACCTTCAATGGGATCTCTCTCTCTCTCTCTCTCTCTCTCTCTAAACCTAAATTAGCCCTTAACACCATTGAGTGGGAAGGTTAATAATATCCCACCCTTGGATCACAATTTCATGTATCTCTTCACCAAACATGGCTTTGAAGCACCAAGAGTTCTTAGTCTCACTAAAGGGAAATGTAAACACTAACATTCCATTTTTCAACAATAGAGCATCGATAGATTGGGAAAACAACCCAAAAACAAATCAAAGCATGTCTTCACAATCGATCAAGCCGCCAACCCCAGGCTTTACCCCATCTTATTCTGAAAAAGCCTGTGCTCTCAGGCTTTTATCCTACGCTTATCTTATTGCCTAAAAGAAACCAAATAAATTTGGGTTGCCCCGCCCCCTTTGTGTTGAAAGTTTGAGACGATTCACCACCGTCTAGATAATAATAAGCAAGTGGTTCAATTCGGTTCCTTGCAAATGATTTTTTGTGGCCCTTAAAAAAAACATCAAGCCTTATTTACATCACTCTTAATTTGGTTTGGGTTTTGCTTGTTCTCCATTTTCATATAGCCTAGATTGACCAAACCCACAAAGGTTGCTTTTAACCATGAAAGCAATTCATTCTCCTTGACAAAGAAGCTTGGTGACCAACCAATGCATCAAATAGAAAAGAGACGAAAAAGTTCAAAGATTTCATAACATAAAAAAAATGTGAACTCATGACAACAAAAGCATGAACACGAATATGGCATATTGAAAATATGAGGTCAATTTCAATCCAAATTGAAAAATACTCTCTACCCTTCGTTTCCCTTGCCTTTGTTCATTTCTATCATAAAAGATGTATGAAGGCCTTTTTCTAAAAAAAAACTCATAGTTTTGCCTCAATATGCCAAGGTGATCGCTTTTTCGTTATATGTTCTTGGGTTTGTTAAGACCACACCCAAATGTGCTTTTTGTGTTGAATTCTTAGCTTACAAAGTGATCAATTATGAGCCCTTTGTGTAAATTCTTTGACACTTTGAAAGGATATATGTTCTAAAGCTCCTCGAAAGATTTATGTTCCTTGGTGTTTTAAATAGAAATGGATTATTGTGAGACAAGGGCAACTTCAACACTCACACGAATGTTGAATAATTAATTAAATTCAAGGATTCCATGCCTGAAAAATAATATTCCAATATATTCTCTATTTTTCTTCATAATTTTTTTTGTGTTTGAAAAAACGATTTTTTGAAATTTTCAACATTTCTACCAATAATCTAATTTAATTAGTGTGAAAGCTGCCAAGGTAGTATGATATTCTAATCTTGAAAGCATTGATGTGATTCCAAAGGGAAGGTAATAAGTAGGCAATCTAAAATTTGTCCAAATCAAAACATGGGCACTACAAAGAGTTTGTGTGTAAGAAACACAAATAAGTATTTGTGGAAGTTAAAATTCATGCACAAATGAAATTGAAAACAAAATAACCATCATTAAAAGTTTTACTCGCCAAAATGGCCAATTGACATTTTAAAATTTGTTTAAATCTTATTACTTCATTAGATCACATTGAATTCATATTTATCATTCACATCTATTAGAAGCTTTCAGTGCAAAAGATAGAACTTGTTCCCCACTAAAGAAAAGTGAATATTGATAAAGAGTTCATTAGTTCTTTGAAGGTTCAATAAGCATTCAAAGCTCGAACAAATAAATTCATTCTTGTTTCACTTACAAGTTATGTATATATATTTTGACAAACATATAAATCTTTGGGCTTCAATCAAATCAAGTCCTACTAGGTACCTATGAAACCAATTGATTGTGAATGACAATTTAATGATGTTCAACTAATTCATTCATTCACAAAGCTTTCACAATTGAAGCTTGTATTTTTTCATCCAAGATTTCCCGAGAAGGTGAAATAGTTTTCAAGTTTTAAAAGGGTTCATTGATGAGTTGCATTGAAAAAATATAGACCTTAATTAAAGGAGCTCTTGTTTCCAAATTTCCCAAACTAGGGGGGTGGTTTGTTTCAACTCTCAATTTTCTCATGATCGACAAATGAATGTGAGGGCCATTGCAATTGAATGTGAGGGAACCAAACCAACCCATCAAACATAAATCGCATCCCACATAAATCACAACTTATAAGCATCGAAACCAAAGGCGAGACTTGAGCAACAACAATTGGTAGGTATGGATTAAGCCATCATTTGATATTGATATTGATAATCTAGCTGATACCCTTTATTTTAAATAAATAAATTAATAATAATAATAATAATAATAATAATAATAACTTACCCAACAATTATGAAAAAAATCAATAACCAGCCAACACTGGTTATTATTACCACCTACTAAAAGCCTCTTGTAAGGTACCTCCTTTTTTCTATGGGAGGGGGGCATTTAATTATTTACTTATTATTTATTTATTTATTTATTTATTATTTGACAAACATGTGTCCAAGTAAGTGGCCAAAGGTACTTACTTACTTATGGTATGGCCCACTTGTGGGGAAACCGTGAACAAGAGCTTCTTCTTCACCACCACGTGCCTAGTGCCCCGTAACCGGAGTGAGCTCTAAACAAGTTACGAGCGAGAACATTAAACAATATAACCCACTTGACATTTAAAAACGTATTTCAACGTGGAATTGGACACATGGTGGAAAATGGGTTGGAACAACAACAAAGTCAATAGGCGTAATGGAAGGCATAACATCGAACAAACAAGTTGTGTTTACGGAAGGGAAGGGGGGGGGTATCTCATGCCCACTTGAGGGTGGGCATATCCGTAATACTACCCTAGGGTTGGTCATCAAGGGTTTCAATCCTTTATCCCATGGTAGTAGGGTCATCAAGGGTTGATCCTTTACCCCACCGTAGGGTCATCAAGAGTCAATCCTTTTGTCCCGAAATAAAGATGACCTTGACACAATAGTGTTTGAGACTTGGGAGACCCATGACTTATCCGGAACCTTCGTCACACACACGCATCCGACTAGAACAATAGGTACTTAAGCATATGTAAAGCACCACCCGAAGAAGAAAATATCTAGTGTATCTTGGGAGGGCACCTTATCGGGTGGAATTTCTTGCCATCGGCAATGGATTGGGGCATTTTGAAAAGCGAAAGGATGGCTCTATCAGGCATGAAAATATCTATTGAATTGGAATAATACTCCTTATTGAACTAGTAGGTGTTACCAACCCAGGTCTATCTAACTTGCTTTGGATAAACAAGAATTTTGGGGGGGGGGGAGGGGAATGGGTAAAACTCATGACCTTTCACCACAATGCACCCCAAAATAAGGGGACTCTCTCCCTCTCATTTGCTCACATTCTTAAGCTTGAACCCATCAACTATAACTGCACTTGATGCTAAGGTCATGTTAAGAGTGGCAAGTTATTTTTGTTGCATTCACATTGATGAATGTTAACTAACATCAAATCGTAGGTGAAATCCTAAATGGCACACAAAATGTGTGTGTTTAACTTAATAATTTAAGTGGCTATTAGCTTGCTTGACATCAAATCGATCTTAGAATAAAAACACATTGTTAGGTAGCAACCCATAAAAGAGGGCTTTAAGTCGATGTCAAAATAGCAAAAACATTTTTTCATTATTTTTATTAGGTGTGAATGAGAAAGGAAAAAAAAATTAAAATAAAATCTTAAATCAATCCAAACTAAAATTAGGTCTTCTTCTTTTTTGGGTTAAAAAAACAACATGTTATTTAAATGTTAAGTTATGGGACTTAGCACCAAAACTTAGCACCAAAAATGATTGGAACTAACATAGTGCAACTGTATATAGACGAGCCAAAGTTCAGAAGCTTTTCTATGATTTCGAGTTTGGGAGTGGGAGAATTGTCAGTGTGTCCATCACCGTCCACCAACAACAATGTGCACAACAAGAAGAAAACTTGGGCTTTGACGATCTTCCATTGATGGGGTGGTGGTGTTGGAGGATAGTATTCTCTTTTGTCAACCAAATCATGTTTCCAAATCACACGGAATCACAATACTCACTCACAGCACGTGATGGTCAGGTTTTGTGATAGATAAGTTCTCGGTCCAACTTGCAGCCTCATCTTTACTTTCAGGGAGATTCGGCGGAAAAGTTGTTTGAGACAATAGTTGCAGCAAAGCAATGTTGGTCCCTCCATAGTTCAGAAGTCTTTGGTGGGCTTTAGTGTTTTTTGGTGTTTTTTTTGGTGTTTTTTTTTTCCCCACCCATAAAATTTATTTTCTCATTTTTCACCACAAAAGGGGGAAATTCTTTGAAATTCTTCTTTTCTCTAGTTTAAATCTGAAAAAATAATAATATTCAATATATTTTTTGGAAATAAATGCCAATTTCTTAAGTAATTTTTTTATTAAAAAAATATATATCACTCGGCATGCCAGGCCAGACAGCCCCACCCAACCAGGCAGAAAAGCAAAGAAAATCAAACAAGAAAGAGACAATGCTAGGTTTGTTGTTTTGATTGAAGATCTGAAAGTGCTTTCAAGTTTTGATTGAAGCACTTTCAGATCTTCAATCAAAACAACAAGGTGATCATCGATCAGGTGATCAGGATCTGCAACCTTAGTAGTAGGCCTCAGATCTTGATCCTTTCAGATCTTTCCTTATGATTGATTGATTTCACTACACCCTTTCCACATGAGGAGAGTCTATCCCCCTTTTGTCAACTTAAAACATGTCTTGGCACATTCTTTCTTTCTTGTAGGTGTAAGATCCCGCTCACTCTTAAGGAGTAGGTGTAAGAACCATGCCCTTACTATATACACATAGTGATCTACATATGCTAAAAATTCATCATAACTTTTGAACTCATGTCACTAATTTTCCAACAAACATTTCTAGTAAGGTAAGCTAGGGTTAACATGTTTTTTAAAGTCTCAATTGAAACTATTAGGTAGTACTTTGTAGTACATTGTACATAGGTGCTAGTAGCCTACTACCCTAGGTCTAGTTAAGATTTTAGAGCCGTTGATAATTGTATGACCATTTCAATGTAATTTGATCATGTGGGCATTATGGGACATTATGGATTGCACTTTGGTTTGGAGTTTGGAACCATGTATTAGAAAAAGGTTAATGTGGTCCACCACCACATTGGACCACATTCAGAAAAATGAAGATTGTTGGTTGGGCAATGGACTAACACAATAGATACAAAGGCATCTTAAGTGAGATGAGAAGCTACAAGATGATAATACAGAAGTCCACTTTTGGTAGATGGGTGGCAAATGTCTAGCCTGAACATCTCCAACCCAATACAACAACAACCCCACTCCCATCCCTTAAGAAAAAGAAAAAGAAACCAACTCCTTTCCATTAAGGTTGGCTAGTAATTCACCAAAGTGGCAAAACATAAATATAAAGTCCATCGTGTTGTGGTGGTGGTGCTACTTTGCAAAATTTAAATAACTTTCTTTATAAGTCCAACTACATTGGAAAAATTTCCACCACCACCACCTTGCAAATTCTACTTCTGCATTTACAAATAAAGCTTCTAAACAATTCATTGCTTTTTTTTGTGAAACCTTGCATAGGCAATATTTTGCCTTTACTTTGATTCAAGTCAAGTTTCTCTTGTACTCTACTCATTTAGCCATCTAGAGTCATGTTTTGGTGTGAATTCCTCTTGTGGACAGAAAAAAAACAGAAATTCTTATACATACCTTGCTAATGTAACACTTTAGTGTTGATATTGATCACTAGGGTGGGTGGCTTGGGATACACCATCGAACTAGAAGCAAATTTGCAAACACTTTATCATGTTTATAATTTCCAACCTACCTATCAATGCATGACTCTCTTATTATATGTCCAATGTTTGAGACATGTGTTGTATGATGAAGTCCACAAGTACTATCCTCAAAAAGCTATTTTCATCAAATGGGTTGTGATAATATGTATGGCTTTCGATGCTTTCATTTATACACATCTATAATTATTATTATTATTACCTAGTGTTGGACAAGAAATTTGACCGTGTTCAAAAGAATTGGATAGTAGGTAACTACATACAAAAGTATTCAAAAGGTGCATGCACTCACTCAACAAGCATCAAATGAGAAAAGAAAACAATTCACAAGGCACAAAGTTTTCCCATCCAAGGACACCTTGTTCAAACACCTCTAAAAAAAATCCTATAATTTAGTCTTGAGAAGATTCTAAAATCCAAGCACGCACAAATGAAAGGACTTTAGGAGCTTTTCCGTATAGGTTAAATGTCACATGTGATTAGGAGTTAGGAGGTACTAAAGAGGGAATAGAACAAAAGTAGTGATGTATTAATATGATATCAATATTTTCATATGAGACACCAAGCTACTAGACATATGAACTCACTTTGGAAGATCGTGGAAATTTTATTCTCTTTGCAATTTTTAGGATAGAAGGTCAAGATTATGTATCACTAAAGACATTGTAAATTTGTTCTAGTGTAATTGAAGTGCATGTGCCTTACCCTCAATAAACTATCCCATACCTTGAATAGGGCCATCTTAGGGATTTGGGTTCAATGATCAGCTTTTATGTCACACATGGCCCTCATTCCTAGAACAACCCTCTTCTTGGTCCTTACCTTACACATAATGCACTTACCTTCCAGAAGTTTTATTGATTCTTTTCATAAATTGTTTACAATTAGGTTCACATTTTCTATTGGTTAAAAACTAGTTGACTACATTGCAAGAATTTATGGTAGGACATAGCTTAAGATGCTTAAAATGTTGTTTGTTACATACATGGGATGATACGAAGGTATCATTATTCAATAGGGTTGAGTTCTTTTAATTAGGGCACCAAGACACCATCACTTTAAAAGTAAAAAGAAACCCAATATGCTACATTGAAAATTACAAACCATCAATGAATTCAAAAAGGGGGAAGAACAACTTGGAAGTTGGAACTAGTGTTGTATGGATATCTAGGAAAATTTGGTTATCAATATGTATAATTGTCGGATATGAACAAAACCATATTCAACTTTAACATGTTTTTTCATATTTTTCATGATACACATTCATCAAATGTAAACATAAGCATTATACTTATGCTTAATTATATACATTTGAAAGGGGTTGGTTCAATATACATATCCAACCATTAGGGTTTTCAAAATTTTAGATATGCATATATTTTAGAGTTCAAGAAGAGCCCAAAACCCAAAATTGTCATGTCAATCTCTTCCTTTTCATGGTGGCATGATGAGTATTGACATTTTTCCAAGCTCCTTGAACTTTCATGATTCATTTTTGGTCCAATATTTTTTTAATTCCTTATCTGGTGTTTGTGTTTTGTTTTCAACTCAACATTCTATTATAAGCTCCAAATTTGACTTTGTTTTCAAACTCTAATTTTATTCCAAACATTTTCTATTTTATTTTCAAGTTCCAACATTGAACTTTAAAGGCTTTTGAGCTTCAATTATAATAAGCCTTTCAAGCTCCAAACTTTATTCAGAGCATCAACATTGTTTTAAGCACATAGTTGTTGTTGGTCATTTGCTCTTTTATGCTTCAAACCAAATGAGGTTTAAGTTTCATGTTTCCTTCTTTTTCATTTTTGGTATTTCATTGCACATCAATTCCAAAGCACAAAGCAAAGGTCTTTGTGTTTTCATTGTTTTACTTTGCATCAACACATATTGGTTTGTTGCATTTTTTGGCATCAACATTTGTTGTTCAACTACTTTGTTTTATATTATGTGCCTATGGTAAGTGTTGCTCAAGAGGACTGTGGAGCTTGTCACCTATAAAACATAAAACTCAACACCCACATATGTTTCGCTAAAAATGAGCTTCAAAATCATCACCATCCATACTATTTCTTTTATAAGGTTTGAAATTTGAACGTATACATGTTTTTAGTCATTTACATTGTTAATCTTTTATGTTTAAGTGCATCTTGTGTGTTCAAATAGTTAAAAAGGACAAATATTGTTTTGTTGATAGTAGGGGGGGATTGATAAAAATAAATCAATTACCACCCGTTCAAATGTAATCCTCATTCATCTTAACTATTGAGAATGTACATTTATAATTGGCAACATGTCAAATGTTGATGTTCTACAACTTGTGACTATAAAAACACAAGTTGTAACTTCAAAATTTCATAGTCGAATGTTTATATGTTGGGGATTTATTGTTATCAATGATGGCTTTCTTGTGGATTCAATGAACCCATAAATTTTGCAATGCACAATTTGTAGATTTAAACAAACATTTGGTGATGTTTTCACACAAAATTATATTATTTACAAAGGTCTAATTAAATACAACAAAACTAATCATATAATTCACATAAATATTCATGTGCAAATTGCACATCTTAAGTTGTTTACATAAAGGATGCAACAATTTGACAAGAAGGTGACAAAACATGTTCATACTCAATAGCTAATGAGAAAAAACACAAGTCCATTTAATGGTGCAAGCATTGCATTTTTGGTGCCACAAACCCCTGCAAAAAAAATGATGATGTTCAATTGTAATTTCTCGAAGATTTTGTGTTTTTCGTTTATAAAGGTTACATGCCCTTTCTACTTCTAAAAACATTTGGCTTTTGAAATTAATTTTAAGTTAATGCCTTTGTGTTCAGTTTCCTTTTCATTCTTTTCATGTGGAAGAAATGTTACATGCACTGGTCAAGAAGACAATGGACCAACATGTTCTATTGAATCTTGCATTTACAATAATAGTCTTTACTAATTTTCATTTCTACATGTCCTGCAATAGTCTTGATACTTTTTCTTTGGTTACCTATTTTTCAATGAATTTTAGGTCCCAATGCATGTTACTATGGGGTTATTTGAAGTGAACAAAATAATCAAGTAATCCATGGTTGTACAACTTTATTTTTTATTAGAGAAGTTTGATTTGTTACATTAGGTATTATATTTGTAAAAAATGAAAACATTAATTTAACAACTATGCCAACAACTATGCATTCCATCATTTATTTTGAACCTTTGAAAATTCATAAGGCTTATCAAGGTACATCTCTCAAGCACATGATGTTTAAGGCTTGTCAACATGCACCATTAGAAAAAAATGCCCCTCTTTTTAACCAAATTATTTTCAATAATTATGTTATAATTATTAAAAAAAATTAATGGTGATTACCAAAGAACTCAATTCACCTTTTAATTTGGTGGACAAATGAAAATGACCTTCAACTAAAAAGCCATTTTTAAAATATTCTTAACATCAATTTCCTAATTGATCTACATGTCAAAAGGTTGACTTAAGATGTGACATTATCAAACATCATGCAACTATGAGGTAATAAGCTACATCACAAGTCATTGTTCAACTATTTTGGTAATCATGATTTAAAGATGGATGAGACATTGTGCACATTTGCATCTTTATATCCAAGTAAAATGTTCTAAACATTTTTAGGTTAACTATATATACCTAGGTTTGGCTGCCTATTACATAGGTACACATAGTTTATACTAAACTACTTAATATACCTAATTTACATTTTTAGGCTACCTACCTATATATATTTAACTTAGGTGCATAAGTGGTTAGATTAAGAAACCTACCTAGATAACCATATTTAAAACATACATAGGCAAACTAACCTAATCACATGGCCTAAGTTCAAGCATAGCTTAGGTGCCATGTGACCTAACCTTAAGTGACATCTAGCATGACTTAGGTTTAGGCCTAGATGTCATGTGGCATATGTAGTTTAAGCTTAGGTGCTACATGGCCTAATTATAGGCTTAATTTTTAAAATGCCATTTGGCTTAACCTAAGTGTTACATAAGTTACCTAGGTTCATGCCTAAAATAGGTGGCCTAGGTTTATGCCTAGCATAGGCACCACGGACTAAGGTCTAAACTTACTTTAGAGGCCATGTGACGTATGTTTAGGCCTAACCTAAATGCCACATAATATGGTTTAAGTCTAAAACTAACTTAAGTGCCACATAACATGACCTAGGTCTAAGCATAGGTGCCACATGGCATGACTTAAATCTAGACCTAAGTGCCATGGGGCATATGTGGTTTAGACATAGGTGCCACTTAGCTTAGCCTTAAGCTTGGGTCTAAGTGCATGTGGTATATTTGGTATAAACATAAGTGACACATGGCTTAAATGGTTTAGGCCCAAATGTCACCTTGCTTAAATTAGGCCTAGCCTAATTACTGCATAACCTATGTTGGTTAATAAACTACATTAATTAATAGGCTAGGTTAATTGGTAGGTAGTAAATTAGGTTATTACATAATAGGTTAAGTTAGGTAAGTAGGCATGTAATAATTCAATAAATAGCTAGCTAAGTGGTTGTTCGTAGGTAGTAAATAGTAGTTGTGATTAAATTGCGATTGGGCTACAACTAAATTATTTGTTCCATATTTTTTGTCTTCCATTTCAAGTTTTTAAACTATATAAAAAGATGCATAAAAAATGTTGGAGAAACAAAAAAACATGAAAATGGAATTACCATTGGGGATGAATTGATAAAAAAAAAGAGAAAACCCAAACATGTGACTTGTACATGTTACCTATAGTGGTTTTCAATATATTTTTTGCAAAAACAATTTCAATTAAATTTGTCATTTCTAACTACAAATTGTAATTGAAAATGAGTTGAAAGTGCAATTTCAAATGTAAAGTTTCCTCCTAGTGAAAATCTTTATTGGGTTAATAACTGTGAATGCAAAAAAAAATTAGGTTGATTTACAAAAAACCATTACTTAGACCAAAATATATAAGAAGTGGAATTAAACATGGGCTACTATTCAAGTGGTCACATCTTATTTGAATCATGTTGTATCGGCATGTGCAATGAATCAATCTAGAGGTCATTGGTTGTTGTTAAATGCCCTAACAATAAGTATTGCACTTCCTATGAACATGGAAGCTAAGTTATTGTAACTTTATAGTGGGCCTAAAATCTTTAACCCATTTGAAGAGCTTTATTTTTTGCACATAAATATGTGATTGGAGGTTATAAATGTGATAAAACCTTTTTGGAGTTTATGAAATATTTTGATTCACAACAAGTTCACAACATGATGACCATCACATTGGATCTATGCTTCAAATCTTTGCATGTTGTGGAAAATCTAATGGGACATGGAAATGCAATTTGATTAGTGTCTTAATATAATGTCAAGTTTGTCATTTGTCTTCTATTGATGTGATCTGGTTAATTGAACCCTACTACCAATGCATTTGTTGTAGTAACAATTTATGTTGCAAGATCAAATCTTAAAGAAAATATGTTTGATGTGGGGGTTTTAGTCTTGTTAAGGTATCGACAATTTTATAACATTGTTATTTGCAAATGGAAAACATCTAGATCAAATTATTACCATACTGAAATTTTGGTTTGATGACAAGTATTTCAATTGCAAGTCAAATTCAAATTTGAAATAATATCTAAAAATGAAAAAAAAAAATCAACGGAGGAAAACAATGACTTTATGACAAAACATAATTATTTTGAACAATTGTAGGTTGATGGTGATTAATTTTGTGGGGTTGGGGTGGGTTTGTGTGGGGTGTGGTTAGGGTAAGGAACTTGTATTAGAATTGGGCAATTTTTTTTTTCAGATTTAAGGTTCAATCCCCTTGCAAGTTACTTTGTTTTGGATTTTGTGCATGTTGTTTTTGTTTTGGGAGGCTAGGTTGCAATCTTGTAAATTTTTTGGGTAAGCAACCAAAATTAAAAATATTCATCATGTTTTGAAAATTGACTTCATCATAATCGGCAAAAGAAGTTTTTGAAAAATGAATGTGTAATTTGTTGGTATAATAAATTGATTTATTAAAAAAAAATCCTTCATTGTAAAATAAATTAAAATAAATTTGTTAGCATCCATAGGATAGGTCTAAAAGTTGATAGCCAAACAATCCTTGTTGAAACTCATGTTAGCTTAGTAACTAGGAAGAGGATTCCTCAAAATACTTGAATGGTATTGGCTAGTTCTATTTATTGTTGCGGTAAGTAGAAGTACAAAACTCAACATGACATTCAACTTGTTAAAAATTATTGAAATTTTCCTTGGTAACTTATCATGTAAACCATCTTTACTTCCCTTCACACCAACTAGGTACCACCAACCCATGTAGGTAGGTAAAATAAGTGAAGGCATTTTGGTGCTTACTAGGTAGGTAGGTAGGTAGGTAGGTAGATTCATGTGGATGGGTGGTACAAAAGCTAGCTAACTATTGTGGTTAGCTACATGACAAGAATAAAATGAAAAAAAAGTGTTTCTTCACACACCATCCATCTTGCATGGTACAACTAACTCTGGGTTGTAGTCATGAAAGGACCTCCTTTTTAAGTCTTCTTTTCCTTGCTTGTACCCACCCCCAAAGGCCTTTGTCAGTGAAGGCTTTTTGTACACACTAAACTACACTCTTTGTAGAGGATGATGTCTTGGACCACTTTATCCAAATTGGCACAAAATCCACATGACTTTTGGATGGTTGGTGAGCCAACCAGCCTACCTTCCTTCCTTCCTTCCTTCCTTTGCTGAAAACCTATCAATTTTGAAAAGGCAAGAAATTCATAATGAGTAGTAGCTTGGCCCAAGAGGTGGTGGTGAACACTCGGCATGAATGAGCCTTGGTACACTTTATAGGAGAGAAAATTAAGTGCAAATCACACTCCCATTGCATTCCATTGCATGTGATCTCACATTGCATTGCATATGAGTTCAAATTGAAGTAAAATTGGAGCAAATTGGAGGCTTTTTAAATTGAATCCATGTTCACAATTGATATTTTATAATGTATAAATTATGAAGTTGTAGATTTCTCATAATAACACACTTAGACAATACAACATTTAGTGTATTTGGAGGGCACCTTATATGCATGCATTATCCCTCTTTTTTTTTTCATTAGGGGATGATTTTGGTTTCGAATCTGATTTTTTCATTAGGGGATGATTTTGATTTCGGTTCATTTTTTTAATTTTCAAGTTAGGCTGTTTTGGTTAGTTCCATAACCCTCAATTCTGGGTAACCTCTAGTTTCAATTCGGCCATCATTCAAAATATTAAAATGAATTATATAAATATATAAATTTTAATTGAATCTTTTATCCCAAGAAAAAAGATGATTATTTTTTTTTTTAAATCCTAAACTAATACACACTAGCTTATTTCTAAACCATAATCTACACTAAATGTCTCTCATAACCTTCTTTTTTTTTTTTTTTTTTTAGTGTCTTTCCCATTTGGTTTTTTTTTTAGATTTTTTAAAATTGGAACTAGCACTTTTGAATTACCTTTTTTCCCCTTGAAAAACCCTTGATTCCACCAT
>Ga0116227_10012326_pt1 | contig 13958 bp, 8 predicted proteins | sample S1TSphgellanicum_FD_89693 | JGI IMG/M metagenome (GOLD analysis project Ga0116227, IMG submission 89693) | Host-associated microbial communities from peat moss isolated from Minnesota, USA - S1T2_Fb - Sphagnum magellanicum MG | ecosystem: Host-associated > Plants > Peat moss > Unclassified... | reverse complement strand
AAAAAAAAAAAAAAAAATATAAAACATTTTTACAAAAAAACAAAAAAAAAACAAAGAAAAAAAAAAAAAAAAAAAAAAAGGAGCGGGGAGATTAAACTGAAAAAAAAAAAAAACCCAAAAAAAAAAAAAAAAAAAAACAAAGGTCTGAGCAATGCCTGAAAACTGCCTGGACAAACAGACACCACTGTAACTTTAATATATAAGATTACTACTAACCATATAGCCATGGAGTGCGTTCTGGAATTACACTTTGAATTCATTAACGGACTAGATATTTATTTCTAATTTATCGTAACTGTCCATGTTGTGAATATTACCAAAATTTGTTGAGATATGCATACATCACAAAAAAAGAACTTAATAATTTTGGTCTTGTCTGGGTGCTATGACAGCAGTAATGAGAAATTGATGCCAAATTGTATCGTGGTGAAATGGACAGCTAAATGGCTATGTCCAAAACTTCTTCATGATGCTTAACTTGGTCACTCTTCCTCTTGTCCCTCTTTTGACACATAAACAATTGTGAAACACTTTGCAAGGAGATAAGTTTTAGGAAAGCTTCTCCAGTGACTATCACACAGTACAAATTTAAACATTGGAGATCAGATGGTGATTTGTTCATCTCCACATGCAAGGAAGTATGTCAACTGAGCTTAGCCAACCAGTGGCCACAGTCTCGCTTGGTTGCAATTCAAGCATATTCTGGCCAATGTGCATTCTAAAGGAGAAAGGCTTCACAATCTCACTGGATAATTACAAATTTCCTTAAGTATACATTTTCTATGATAAAATCACATATATCTTCCAAGAGGAACTAAGGATAAGCATGTCCTTGAACATTTCACATAACATTTTTCTACCTAGGATAACTAGATTGGAATTTCATGATCTGCAAATGGACTTTGCTATGCCCTTTTGCACAAATGAATCATGAAATTCCATTTCTCCCTCCTACAAAGGTATTTTCCAAATTTGCCATGAATTTTTGTTTTGGTTTTTTCCAAGTTTGCCAGTGTTGATTGACACTTGACCAGATGCTGGATTTTAAAGGTCAGATGTTCATATAACCAATTTCTCATGAGACTTGGCATGTGATGGACCAAGCTTAAGTCTAGATTGGACAAATGTGTTTTAAACAGTACAATCTTATTGAGTGTAAATTTTTTTAAGGTGTATTAAAATCTTGTCATAACATCATTTTTTTTAAAAAAATTATCGTGTAAAAACACATTTATGGATGATTATGATGAAATTTAAAATTATAATAATTTAAAATATAGTCCTTCTGAAATTTTTAATTCATTATTCTTTATTGGGATCAAAATATAGAATAAAATTGCATTAAAAATTAGACCCTTTCTGTCCAATGTGATAGATTTAAAAAGATTTTCATGCTATAAATGACTATGTTAAACCTCTGACCTATGTCCATTCGACAACTAGTCAAGTGCCAAAGGAATTGCCATTTCAACTTGGAAAACACATGAATAAAAATACCCATTGGTGTAATTGATTGATTATTCAGAAATTTTCCTAGCAAATTCCAGGTGCATACTCCATACTTATCCTACTAGTAGAACTGTCATGTGGGTTGTGCAAGGACAATATTATTGATATAGGTGTCGAAAATATAGAAATTGTAGGTCTTAGAAAGATTGGTAAGTCCTATAGATGGGGGAAGGCCTGCTTCCAAGGGCCTCCCCTAATTTGAGAGTTATCGTATCCCAAAGGGTGTAGGCCACTGTTTGTTGGGTATTTGGTTTTCTTAATAACTATCAGTTCCGGTTTCGGGGAAAAACCACAGAATCGAAAAACTGGTGGTTCCAGTTATTTTGAGAACCTCAAAGAACCCATGTTTACGAAAGAACTAGCGATTTCATAGGCGATTTTTTGATGTTTTTTGGAATCTTTTGAAATCTGTGGTTATATACATCAAACTAGCACTTTCATTCTTTGAGAACTGTGGTTATGAACCTTAAGAACCACTCAAGGATAACCTAGTGGGGGTTTGATGCAATTCTTAATACCCGTCCAATACTGGCATAGGCCTGAGAATTAAAGGGAGGCTGGTGGGATCTCGCCTTCAAGTGCATAATAAAGTAATGGACAAGATTATTTAAGTGCAACGTGAATGGTGGAAGGAGGTCTATTGGATATGCATCTTGCATGCGGGGAGTTACATTCAAATACAAAGGGGGAAACCTTGCAGTACTTTAAGTTACCTGGTGGGACTGTGACCCTCTTGTCAGCACATAGTTTGCCAGATGTGGTTTTGACCATGACCATTACTGGGCTGATGAGAGTTCAGATATTTCCTTGTGACAGTGATATGAAACTTAAGCAACCAGTCCCCATTTGCTCTGCCATCTTCAGACCGTTATTGTGTGGTGGTGTTTACCAAAGAAGCTTTGCTAAAACTTATCTCCTAGCAAAGTGTTTCACAATTATTTGGCGTGTACATGAACTCAAAAAAACTGGTCTCAAAAGAACTAGTCGGAGAGTGACTAAGCATGGAAGAAGTTTGCCCAGACAGAGCAATTCAAGCTCTCCATTCGACAATGAGGTGAGGGTTACTACTTTATCTCCAAGTCTCTCTCTATCTCTTTGTTCGAGGTCATTGGAAAGTTCGTCGACAAAGTCCGTCTCTGTATATATTCGTCCAATCTTGCTAGTGCTCTTGTTTGCGTTGGTCTGTGATTCCCATTTACCATAGATTTCCACTAAGCGTGTGAGGTGTTGTAATTTCATCACCGTTCTCCTTTATCTCCAAGTCTCTCTGTATCTCTTTGTTCGAGGTCATTTGCAAAGTCTGCCAACAACGATGGCCATCGATTTCAAGCTCATCTTGGGAATCATCGGTATAATCTCTCTCCGCTACCACCACGTCAGTTTGTCGATTCCCGTCTCTAACTATCCATTCTTAAGGATATTATAATAAAGGAGTCCCCCTGTGCAGCAGCTGATGATAATTGTTCCAACCACGCCCTTTTGAGATTCGGAACACGGAATCGGATCTTAACCCATGCGGTGGATTAAATTAAGTTCCGATTCGACCTTCCAAATCCCAAAAACTCGTGGGTCCTCCAAAACGGACTTGCTGATCATACAGCATGCGATACAAGAGCAGGGGACCAAAAAAAATTCTGACTAACCGTACATTCAGAATAGTGGCGAAGTCTGTATAAGAGGCAGTTCTAATTGCAGTTATTGGAACCTAGCTATTGACGTTGCAGGATGATGTTGTTGGATGTCTGGATTGAGTTCTGCTTATCAATGGACGCATTTCCTGTATTTATACAGCGATCATTTTCTCCATCTTTGATTAAACATGAGCTGAGATTTTTGGTACGGGCTCCAGAGCAGTTTTCTTAATTGTGGGCATGTTTCTATGTTGTTATTATGCATGTTTAGGTAACATCATTTCAATGTGCCTGTTCGCATCACCCATATATGTAAGTGTGTACTCTCCCAGCTGTCTTGACCCTTTGATCACATACGTGATAATTATAATAGCATAGCATTCCTGCCATCCATCGCCTGAAAAATTCTCTATCTTTTCCTGTCAGCTGTTATATTTTTCATGTTATAAGATGAAAAATAATTTTTCTTTTGTCTGATGCATTGCATTGTGTTCCAACAATATTGTCAAACTGAACTGGCATAGTTTATCTATAATCTACAATATATCAATGTATTCATAAAGAGAACAATTTGCTACATCTGCATACATACTAGACATATCGGCAACAACACGTGAACTTGCATTCGTATTCAATGTTGTATATTCTTTACTTAGATCTTGTAAGCTTGCTTGCTGTTGTAAGCATATACTTGGTATATGCACCCAAGAAAACTCAGGTACTTCACTCAGACAAAGTCATGACCATGTTCAAGCTTCTTTTCAATCTTCCTTTTGCCTGCGTAACTCATCAAAGTACAATCAAGCTACAGGGGACTCACAGCGAATAGTCATCGAAATAACGCTCATTACCAACTGCTTTGATCTGATGCAATCCTCATGTCCATCGTTGCAGACAAAAGCTTTAAAGCTCCTGGGAGGAGCAGTAATGGTTTTTTTCATTTTGGTTGTCGGCATCGTCCTCGAAGTTATCCATGACAAACACCGACACGAGCTCATCATCGGCGTACTTTGTGCTGTGTTTTCAGTCGGGATGTATGCATCTCTGCTCACGGTCATGGTAGACCCTGATTACTACACCCCCTCACCCATCCCATTTCTTCCTAGTGAATAGGCATCATAGGCGACATGAAAGATTCACAATGTACTGTTCTGATCATTACAATTTGCAGCAGCCTATATAAGAAAGAGATTTAAGAAGCCACATTCATGTACTACAGCCTTAATTAGGTTGAACCAGATTTACATCAAAAGTTGTTCAATTGAGGAGACAATAGCCCAAATTCACTATCATTTTGCAGCATTTATAGTCAGCCATTCATAAACCCTAAACCTGAGACAGCTAAAGTTGGTATATTCTGCTTCAAGAATATGGTTCTAATCTTGAACCCATGTTTGATCATGTCGTGTCCAGGGCGTGGTGATAAGGACGCACAGTATTGACTTCATGCCATTCCTCTTATCTCTGTTCGACTTCATAAATGGATTGGTCTGGTTTGGTTATGCCTTTGTGGGTCATATTGACATTTCATTATGGTAGGTATACTGACAACCGATCACCCCTATCCAACTTCTTCCATACTTCATGCTTCAAAACTTGGAAGCTGCATGCTAAGAAAAGTAATGTGATTTGATTTTGTTTGACACCTGTGTACACAGAACGCGAACATCTGCTCTTTCCAGTTCACTTACATGGGGAATTTAGGAGAGCAACTTTCTACAATCTGAACTCACAAGTCACTCTAACTAGCTTAGCTTGTGTCTCATTTTCAGATCCCAAATGGTCTTGGAGGCTTGTCTGGCATGGCACTTCTTCTTCTGTACTTCATCTACAGGAATGCACCTCCCATGGTTGCCCAACAGCTGGAACTGAATGAAGCAGGCACTCCAACTGAAACCCAACCACCCTCTATACACATAATTAGTACAGATTGTGATTAGGACAATAAAATTCAAAGTGATCATTCCATTTGTATGGGGTTTCCTAAGGAAGCTCCTAATTGGTCAATAAACTGACAAACCCTTATTCCAAGCGCTGGACAAACCTTCAAAAGAGAAAGTTAATCAATTCTTCAGGTCATGAGTCCTACGTGATGAATTTTGTGTGATATTAAGTGACCAGCAGACTGTCAAAACTAGGTCACATGTAATATTGTAGATCTAGCTCAGAAAAGGTTAGAGCTTGTGAAGGAATTGTAGTACCCAAAATTTGTTTGAAGGGATATCAAGCATACAGTTATAAATACCCAATCTTCATCAACCATTCTGCAACATTGATTGTCACAACCATTTTGCAATTTCCCATCAGGCAAAGGGCGCACACCATAAGGTTTAAGCAAAAGACATTTTTTGGAAAACACACACATGGGGATGCCCAAGTTGAATATGGAGCCATCCAATGGCTATGGCATACTACATTCCTATGTCCAAAGAGGTAATCCTCTGAACAAAGAAGGTTACAAGTAGCAAAACATCGTGTACACTGCAAATGTGTCTCATTGAATCTGTTCTTTAGGGTCTCAATGTTGTTCTCATTGGTTTCTAATTTCTACCAATGTTGGCCATTTTCAGTTTTTGGGTTGGGTTGGGTTGGGTTGAGAACCAGACTCAACAAGTCTATACGGGTCAAGAACAGTGTTGTATTTAAGGTCTAGATCATTGGGTTATTGGCTTTAAAGTTCCCTCATTACATACAACGTTTGAACAATTTTGAATTATGTTGGCATGCATGTTTATACTTGAATAAAGCATGTTATATTGAATAGAGACATTCATATTTCATATTTGATCATTTATAATTTTGTCCATAAAATATAGGGACTTCTTTATTCATGAATGATGTACATGTATCAAATTGAATTCATGAGGATATGTACATGAGCCATTGAAATTGTGTATGGAAATTATATCAAACACAATGGCAGGTGAAGAATAAATCTATAATTTGCCATTATTTTCTAACAATTCTCCAATATTTGTGTTGAGATGGATTCAAGTTATAATTCTTACAGACCGATTGCTATTATGTTTTGGCTACATTGAAATCAATATTTTAAAATATCTATTCCAGACTCCAGAGGAAGACCAAATTAGTCTAGTTCATGCAATTTATGAACAAGGTGTGATTATTTTTCATTCAAAGCTAAATTATTAGTGAGTGAACCCAACAATTATAAAGGGGTTGAATAGCAATCATAATTTCTAAACATAATTTCTTCACTTAATTTGTTCTCTTCACCAATTTTCAAGCTCACATCTTGTTACAAGAAAAAGAACCTCAGCTATGCATTGTCAAGAATGCCTCAAAAATCAAGACCTCTTTTTAAGTGATGGGCTTCTAAATTTCCCAAATATGTATTGGAAGAACTTGGTGCAAGTCTAGCCATAATGCATGCCCAGATTTCTTGAACGGTATAGTGGGATGAGTCCAGACATAGTTCACAAAATTGGAACACATTTTTCCCTTTGTGTACATAACATCACAAAAGTATTTATATAGCAAGAATTTGAAAACTGATTACAGCATTTTCAAATTGACACTATATAACCTTGGATTAATTTACAATTTTTTCTCTAGCTGTGGACAAACATTTCTTTTAATTATAGTGTTCTCTCGAATTTATTCTCTTTTTTATTTTTAAAAAAATTAACTTGTTTTTTTTTTTGGAAAAATCACCATGTTTCTACACATTGTCCAAGCAAGTAGCCATGATATAAAAGGATTTTAATAAATTTCTACTTTCATAGCTTGTTTGTAGCCAAGTGGGATTAAATCTTCTAGTGGACGATTGCCAATGTGGCAACATGACAAAATTGAAAAAGAAAACATTGGCCACATGGTTCTAATATTTCACTTCACTTTGTAAAGGAATTTTTCTAAGTGAATATGAAAAAGAGGTTATAATAATGGCAAAAATTTTAATCCAAGGTTATATAGTGTTAATTTGAAAATCTCAAAGTGGAATATGGGCTTTTTTTGGAAATGATGAGCTCACATACCGACATCAATGAGAATAATGGTAAAGAAGGTGTAGGTTTATAACCAAGTTAATAATCAATTTCATCATTACACTTTTTATAATCATTTAAAAAATTGGAATACATAGTAATGTATTATAATAATCAAAAAACATTTAAATTTAAATTCAAAGCTTCACTTTGAAAGGGAAGAATTCAAAGGGTACATGAGAAAGAGGGAAAGATAATGGAAATGGAGGTGAGGATTTTGAAGCCATATTTGAAAGAAAAAGATAATTTATGACACCACCTTGCTAGCATGACCATCCATCATCATATCTGACTAACCATGATTGGTTTATTTCAACATGTCATTCTTATGTTGATTGAAGTGCTAAACTAACATGGCTAATGTTTTAATAGATGTATATTTTTATTTTTTATCATAGATGTATATTTTGAAAAAACATGTTTACATATATGAAGCAAAATAGCAAATCCAACCATCAATTTTGCACAAAATAGTTTGCTCAGAGTGTCACAAAGTTAATATGCAATTAATTTTGGTTACATTGTCATAGTGAAATGTTGAAAGCTGCTGAAATGGCAGAATTGTTGAGCTGAGTTTAATTTCAGTTACATTGTTGATGTGAAACACCAAAAGCTGATGCAATGGCAGAGTTTTGAGCTGAGTTTTTCTTCGTTTTGCAAATGGAAAATCACAACCTAGTGAAGGAATTCATTTTTCAAAAGTGGAATCTGAGAGTAATTTTGCAAGACTATAGACTACTATCTTCTTGTCATACATGGTCCAACCAAGGGAAACTGCAAGTGCATACCCTACATACTTTCAAGCAATTTTCAGTCTCTGCACGAGGGAAAGGGAATACAGGGTTTCAAATTATCAATCTGGTTTCCGGGCAAGGGAAAATGATCAACTCTGACCTTGCAAGTTGTCCACAGGGTAGGGTATGTTCATGAGTACTACTCAGCATTTCTCCAATACCTCCCGATTTAAGCCAATCAGAAAGGAATTTAGAGTTGACTCAATAGTAAGGGTATGGATGCTTCAGATCTAACAACATAACAGCAACCCATCAGCAAGCGCAAAAAAGAGGAACCCAGCCTTTAAAAGATAGAGAAAATAAGATCAAAAGTATGTACCAAGTTGGTTAAGTACACACATTCGTTTAATGTCATGCACTCAGCCACTAAACCCTAAACCAAATCTCATATTACACTTCATGCAACCTTCTTATTTCTCACAATTAATTTTGATTCACAACTTCCTTCTTCCTTCTGCAATTTGGTTTGTGATTATATAGAGTCAATCATCTGATACTGTAAAAACATGCACTGACCTTCCCTCCAGCCCTCCCTCTTGTGAAAGCCTCACAACCATCCTTATGCTTGTTTCCCATCTGGGCACTGTTAGGAGCAACTTGTCAGGCAGCTTATATCATTGTCAAATATGCAAACAAACCAACAATTGTTAGAGATTTGAGCTATGTGTGAAAGTTTTATGCAATGGCCTAAAAAAATGCTCCACTCTACATTGCCTTGAGATACTGTGATAGTAGTCCCTTTTGCTGCTGTCAGGGAACAAAGGTGATTGCTATGGTAAAACAGCAGTTGGTTCAACGGAGTTTCAACATAAGATTCTTCCCAATAGAAGTTAATACAGCTTCAAGCGTATATCCATCATTCAGCAAACTCCTGGCTGTTGTTAAGCAAAAGAACTTGACCCAAACATAACAGTTGTTCTGGGTACTGCTCTCTTCAGTTCCCTATTTGAAAGCATTCCAGCCCCAAGAAAAAAGAATGAAAACAAGGGATGTCTATGACATGTAAGAGACTAAAGTTCAAACTACGAATCCTTCCGGTTGTCATGATATCTATATCTCCATTAACTCTGCACTAATCTAGGGCTAATGGGATCTAGATGAATATGACTGCACATTCTGAGTGAAACATGGCCTGCACATAAATTGACTTTGGACAGTTGACAAGAGGGTGCAGGGACAAGGAACATGACAAAGGCAATTCTCCTCGTTTCTGTAATCCCAGCATCATTGTGATAAACAGAAGTGTGGAAAATGTGACCAAGACTGCAATGAAAGGCACACTCACAAATTTCACTCATCGTCACTGTCCTCATCTATCCCCATATCCCTATCTGGAGAAGCTGCCCAAGAACCGGACAGATAGAAGGGATCGACCAAGGCATCAACAATGCGACGCTCTAAGTCCTTCTCCTCTATCCACGATGAACTTTGCTGCCGAATTGACTCTTTCTCCCTCGCTCGAATCCGCACCAACCTCTTTTCCTTCCACTGGCGATATGCCGCTTTTTGTTCTCTTTGTTTCTCCTGCGATCCCCCGCATCATAGGACGTCAATCACTTTGAGAGAGAGAGAGAAGAACGCATCAAACACATCATCTGCACTGCAATTTGACCAACGAAAATATTTCCACAAGAAGATGGGGAGGAAGTTGACCAGAGTCCATGCCAAAAAAAGAAAAAGAACACAACGTACAAGAGTGAGACGTAGAGCCTTGGCTTCTTCTTCCACTTCTCGGGCTCGGATTTCGGCCTGCTGCTTCTTGATAACCAAGCGCTGCGCTTTCTCCAACATAATACGCTCCCGCTCCAGTTTCTTCACCTGCATCTCTTCCCTCTTTTTCCGTTCCTGCTCCGCTGCATATTTCTTCCGCAACTCCGCGATCTGTCTATCATATTCCCGTCTGTACAAAGCCAAAGATCGTCCAACCACCGTGCCACTTCCTTTTCTAAAAACACTACTACCACTACTACTCCTTCCTATATTCTTCTCGTTCTCTTTCTCCACCTCCACCTCCATTCCATCGTCAATGCCAGCAACGCTTTCTGCACGAAACCCCGCCAAAGCCGCAGCCACACTACCGCTACTACTACTACTACTACTACTACTCTCCCCGGACACTGCTGAACCGGAAGACGACTCCACCACACCTTCGCTCAGCAGCCTGGATCCAAACCCTGCAATTCCGCGCCCACCGTTAAAGAGTACATGGGGTTTGAATAACCGACAGAATGCCATGGCATTCCCGCACAAACCTGCTCCCCCCTCCTCCGCGTCCCCACCTCTCTCTCTCCTTCTCGAGCTCTCTCGGACTTGCTCCTTGCTAGCGCGATTGCTTGATCCCAGCTTTTAGGGTTTGGGGTTCGAGGTTTTAGGGTTTGAAGAAGCGTCGTCGGGAGCGTAGGGTACGCTGATTCTGAATACCCGTAGAATAAGTGAATATACATTTTGTATTGCACCATCTACTGAGATACATGTACGTATATATCTCTCAGGACATGTGTATACATGTACGTATGGGGTTTCAACTTTATGGGGTTTAATGGAGCGTCATCATGAGCGTAAGGTACCCCTGAATCTGAATACCCGTAGATTAAGCGTATAATTTTTGTATTGTACCATCTACTCAGATACATGTACATGTATGTAGATTATTCTAAGGTTATGTATGTATGTATGTATGTATGTATATTTATATGTAGATTACTCTCATAGTATGGGTCTCACCAAAAAAAAATACATTTGAAATCCAAACCCTAAACACTAGGGTTTGGATTTTGAATGTTTTGGGTTTTGAATGTTTAAGGTTTGGAGTAATGTTGGAAGGGTAGTTAAATTGATTTTAAATACCGTAGGGCATGTAATGTCTTGTATATCCTACCCATGTATATGTATATGTAGATTATTTTCATGCTATGTATATATGTGTATTTCTATATGTCAATTATTCTAAAGTTAAGGGTTTAACATGATTTTGTTTGTTCAAAGTTTTGGAGGTTTTGAGCAACGTCAAGATGGTCGAAAACATGCACATAAATGACATGACATTCATGTCACATTTGGTGATTGCAAATGACTCAAACATCTAACACAACAATGGGACATTGCATAAGGGGAAAATTTGATGGATGTCATGATGGTTTAATGTTTAGAGTGGAAACATCTTCGCCTAAAGCCTCCAATCCATATGCATCTAAAAGTTCCAACAATACTTTCAACTTCTTTGAACAAGTCCAAAATGGGGACTTCAAAATCACACCATGAGGATAAAATCCTCAAACACAAAACAAATTAGAACCAATTCACACTAATTGAGTTTCCAACACGTAGAAACTTTAAATAAATACCTAATGTCCTACAACAAAATGCTTGACAAATGCTCTAAAAATGAAATTGTTTGAGCATTTCAACATTAAATTATTTTTGTTGTGTTCTTTTTTTTTTATTCACTCACTTAAAAAGAATAGCTGTCATTTATCACAACTTTCAATCTGATGACAATTTAATTTCCCCCATCATGTAGATTATTAATTAAAAAATTAATAATTTTTAAGATAATGAAGATTGCATATGGGGGAACTATGCTTCAATTTTGCAATGGCCATATGCTTTTGTTATATATATAGCAAAACAATAAACACAAGTGAGGACATGGCAATGTAACATTTATGAAGAATCTCCATGCATCCCTCCCCTCCGAAATCTTCTAGCCCTTTTGTTATTCCCCAATTGAACTCCTCATCATCATAATAAATTCAAATCCTCATTTTCTAAGATGGACATTGAGTGATCTCATTTGGAATTTGTCAAATGTCGTTGAGTTACTTCATAAAGCCTATTTATTTTTATTGTCCATAGCTCATAAAAATTCAAAATGCAAGAATATTGGGTTGTTATTGTAAAACTAGGTTTGTTTGAAAAGAGGTACTTTGAGAATGGTACTAAGTCTTGATTGTATTGCAAAGTCAAGTTACTTTGTCACGTAGCTTCAAATGTCCACAATGAGATCAAAATCATCATCCAACATGAATGTCTTGAGGAACACAAATTTGGAGATTTTCCTTATTGATTTCTTATTATGTATTGTATGACATAAATATTCCATTGGTCTAGAACCCATATAAAACATTCAGATTTTTTAGTTTTGACATATATATATACACACAAACAACACTTAAAATGATAGATGTTACATTTGCAATAACTTATTTGTACATACTTTAACTTTACATCAAAATTTGAATGAAATCATATGACAATATATGTAATTTCAAAGGATGCATGAAATAGATTGCTTAATTAAAATCCATGGACTTCAAGACATGGGCGAGCTTGACAAATGCAAGAATCGATTGTAGAAAAAGATCAATAGATTAATACTTCACAAGCTTCGAGTGGGTCTTCCTTGGCACCATATGTCATTTGGAACTTTCTTAGATAATTGACTCAAATCAACTTTCAAGTAAGATTGTTTCAAGATTGGAAAGCAAAAATGTATTTTGAAGGCATTGTGCTATAATATACACTTCCTTAGCTTGTCAAGACCTTTGGGGTTCCTATAGCAATTTTCATATAAACATGTGCTTGTTAGCAATCAAATATAAAGGAAGACAATTAGTTACTAAACCATTTCAAGAATTTATCAATGTTTCTTGTAAATTGATCTCAAGACATTTGGAAATACCACAATGTAAGGGGCCTATATGTTAAAATTAGGAATGAATGTAGAAAACATACGGATGAAAAGTGGACATGGTCAAAAGGACATCCATGACAATGAATACATGTGAAGCACTTGCGAGAAATTTCCATTTCCTAAGTGTATTTGGTAGAACCTATTACACCACTTGACAATCGGAATGGCATCTCACCTTACCACTATAAACACATTCCGAGGTGAAATGGGCCTGGTAGGCCCATTCCATAGTACATGAATCAATCTATTGTCCCCTTTCGGAAGTGGGTTTGTACTCTTTGAGTGTGGCATTGTCCCCTTTTGGAAGTGGGGTCTTATGTAAGTATATGGCTTTTGTTTCTTATGTCATCAGAATGGTACATATAAGTGTCATATGGTTCTTTTGATTTTTTGAAGATTTGTCGGTTTTGATTCCTTGTATTTCTCTTCAAAATCAAATAAAGGTATATGTCCTTCAATCTAATAACCGCCCAACACTAATCCCTATTGTGTTGTCATAGATTGTAAGTGTGGCTTGTGGCTTGTGATACTAGCATTGAGCACATAATACTTTTGAAGATCAAAGAGAAAAAACCTTTTTTTTTAAAAGGGAATTTTTTGAAAGAAATTTCAAATTATTCAACAAAAAACTAGTGAAAATTCATCGATTCCCATGCATTTTAAATCCTCTTTGGGGTGCCACAATAAGGTCCTCTAAAAAACGGAATCAATTAACCTAGATTGTGTATGTCGTATGATTAATGAATTTCGTGCCATCTAGTTTGTGAAGGTGCACATGATTAGATAGACAACCCATTTATGATGAACAAAAATTAACACATTTCTTGTAAGTTAAGGAATATAAACCAACAAACTCCACACACAAAAAAACCAAGCCAAAAATGTTTTGGTGAATCCCAAGGCTTATTTTTTTTGTAGGACTTCAATTGGAATTGGAATTACATGTTTGCCTCCTTCCAATGCCTCTTCAAGACATTCTTGGGTTTTGTTGCAATTGGCATCATCTTGCCGGAACTAAAACAAGATCCAAAGTTGGGTTGGGAGTTCCTTTTGAAACACAACTCTACATATGGTGTTATCATTTGTTTTTTCAAAAAACAAAAAAGCAAGCCCTACTTTAATTGGCCACTTTTTATTCATTGTACAAACTTGATACGTACGTAATACACGATAATTTATCTTCGGATGTCTGAAAGAGGTTGATAAAATTAATATTACACATCTTTATGTTGGAAGTTAGGAATTGTGATGTGTGTAATGTAATGTTTCATGCTTGCAACTTGCAAATAGTTTTTTTTTTTTTTTTTTTTTTTTTTTTTTTTTT
>Ga0116227_10012325_pt1 | contig 13958 bp, 7 predicted proteins | sample S1TSphgellanicum_FD_89693 | JGI IMG/M metagenome (GOLD analysis project Ga0116227, IMG submission 89693) | Host-associated microbial communities from peat moss isolated from Minnesota, USA - S1T2_Fb - Sphagnum magellanicum MG | ecosystem: Host-associated > Plants > Peat moss > Unclassified... | reverse complement strand
CCTCTTTAAATTAAGAGTGAGGGAAAATGTTCAACCCAAATCCAACATTCCTATTGGTTAAAAAATTGAAAAAAGCCCAAAGGGCTTAAAACTAGAAATCAAGGCTGAAAAAAAAAAAAAAAAAAAAAAAAAACTTTTCAATCTGCCCCAAAGTACTAATAAATGCTGAACTTTACGGCCTTGTATCGGCCCCCAAGGCTGAAAAAAGGATACCATCAAATTTGGTAGGCCAATTTGAAACCCTTGAAAGGCCAATGTTCCAGCATTTATTGATGTCCTGATGTCAATCTTCTAGCATACTAGTAACTTGAGGCCAATTTGCAACCCAAAAATGCTCAAAGTTGGCCCCAAGTTTTTTTTGGCCCTTACTCCTAGTGTAAAGTGGGCCTATTTTCAACCCTACAACCACAAAAATCTTTGAACTAGAAAGAATAAGAGTGTAAAATGTCGCGAATGATAATTTTGTGATGAATAGAATGGTTGCTTATAAGAAAAAACAAATAAAAATATGATTCAAAGTTGCACTTGTTTTGCCAAGGTGATTCCCTTCCCAATAAGGGCGATTGGATTGGGAGGGCGCCGGAGGGTGAGGAGGGATTGAAGTGCAATGAAAGTGCTAAGAGCTTGGGCATTCCCAAAATAAGTGGTTGCCCGAAGGCGGAATTTTTGTTCCTTCATTAAGTTATGGAGCTTGCATCCATCCAAAAGGATGCAATAGGGTTGTTGGAGTGCAAAGGGAACTTAGCTCTTATATAATCTCACATCCAAAAGAACATATTACACCCCTTGGATGCAATGGATCTTGTCACTTATTTAAGGTCCACAACAATGGAAAGAAAGGGAGTATCAAAATGATGCAAAGAGGAATTGGGGTGGGTGACCGCCCCGACCACCCGGCCAATTGCAATGGACTTATAGAGCCCTACTTTTGAATGGATGTAAAGGTCTTTCACTTGCAGATTTGGCATTTTTTCAAGTAGTCTTAAATGGCGGAATCGACCGTCATGGCTCATATAGTAGACCTTTATGGCTTGGGAATGCGCCCTTTAGGGGCGTGTTCTCAAGTGCAAAACAAATAACCATGATGTTGTGGAGGAGAAGCTCTTAATCATGCTACCTTTGGGATGTGTCAATGTTGTGGGGAATGAGGTGAATCCATTCATTGGGAGTGCAAGGATTACACATTCACTTGGGTCTACAACACCTTAGGGTTAGAAGTGGCTTGGACCTTATGTTAAAGAAATAGGTGATTTCGAGCATATCTATGAGAAGCACTTAATAGGTAATATAGAGCTAGCTTAAATAGGTTAGAGTTTAAAAGCTCTAGAAGTAGGTAAAAGGAAGCAAATGATTTTATGCTTCATTTATTTCATCTATTTATTCTAATTACTTTGTTCAGTATATCATTTTATTCCTTGCTTGTGCAATTTTTGTGTTTAATTGTAATTTCACATGTTTCGTTATGTGACATAAGTTGTCAAATACGTTGTATACATAAAGTAATCTGAATTGTAAAATAAAATTATGATGTTTTAGAAATGTGAATGTGAATATTAATTTTTATTGAATATTTAAGAAATTTGAGTTTTAATTTCTAATGTAATTATATTTTATTAAATATTGAAAAAACCCATTTGAATGTGTTAATTATAAGGGCCATACCTTGCTGTTTGCACTAAATATTCAAATAATTTCATCTATTATTCAAAAGTATATATTAAATAATGCAAAACCATGGCATACCTGCCCCTTATATTTTAAACCTTTGTTTCACATCGAACTATTTTATTCAATATTCAGTACAAATTGATCCACTTAAGACTCCTATTAACATCCAATTTTCAAACCAAAAATCAATAAAAATTCATCCTATGCTTTTTCATTTTCATCATTTTGCCACATAAGGTTTGTGCACCATCATGATGAGGGTTTGAGTTTTCTCATCATGCACACTCAAATGCAAGGCTCTATTTGATTTATCCCGACTTTTAATCCAGGTTGAAGATTAGTTATCTGCCGGTGAAAAAGGAATAGGGTTTAGGGCTTAAGGTTAGTTTAGGTTTTAAGGATAAAGGAATAGGGTTTTAGTGTTTAAGGTTGGTTTATGTTTTAGGGTTAAACCCTAAAACCCTAACATCTCTCCACCTTTTGTTCACCAAATCCTATCTTGTTGTCTTGGGTCTTGGCCCTCAGCTACCGAGCTTTTCAAAGAGTCCTCAACAAACGCAAGAGAATTGTCACCATTCTTTTTACCCTTGATGAATGGTTGTGGAAGATGCCGTTAATCATGTCTTCATTAATGGATTCATTTATGAACACCACATCATTGTGAGAAAAAAATGCTCGGAAGGGGTTGTTGATACGATGAAATTGATGGCTAGGTGAAAATTCTTGCGTTTAGGGCGGGGGCACAACACGGGTGGTTTTTAATACATAGTAATAGTGGCTCAAACTACCCCTTTTATGATGAGGTTGAGGCGGATTACTAGGCAATGATGGAGGATAATTGCGTAGCAATCCACAAGCGGGTCAAGCCGGTAGGTTAGGGTCGGGTCTTCCCAACCTTGTCCATGATTCATTTCATTGTGCCAATTTCTCTTGCTTCCTTTCAAAGCACAAGAATCGACAATTTGCTCTTGTGAAAACAATGTAGAATCCAATCACTGAAACAAAGGGTTTTACATTTTGAAAGGAGAGCATTGTTCATCATCAATAATGGCAAGTAAAATTTACATCTAAACAATATTTATTTTTGCACCCAAGTAGTGGTTTGCTTTCTCGGCCATTGAATTAGGTTTCTACAATACTAGAAACGGCTTAGAATTTTTATCAAGCTTAAGTTTAATTTGGCGACATTCAATCTTGATCACCTTGTGACATCCAATTTGGACTCCAATGGAAAAATCAAATGTTGAAAAGTTTGAAATGACTATGTGTTAAATCGCACATGTAACACAATTATTAGATTGTCAAAACTCAATCACACAAAGAACATTGTTATAGAGGTGAAAAATATTGCAATTCAAAATATTATTTTGATGACATTGCCAATAGTTGCATTTGTTACTAATGGTGCATTCACACTTGATGTTATGTTAATGTTAAATGAAAATCTAGGTGGCATCCTAGATGGCACCCAATGTTAAATGGATGATAGCTTAGTGTTAAGTGAATGTAAGCTTAACATAAAATTTTCATGGTAATTAGGTTTAAGTCCTAAATGGTTAGCATGATGTTAGGGGACTCAACGCTAGATTCCTTAACACCAAGTGTGAACACACCTTAAAACATCCATGATGATTTTTTTCTAATATCCACCGACAATTGACCTTGGGAACAAAGAGAACAAATGGTTATAAGAGTGGTTGAGACTTGGATAATGTGATAAGGAATGGACATCATTTTTGCATATGTGATCTTCACTCCACATTTGGCCAAATACATGATGTTTGGGAAAAGGCAATTCAAATTGGCAACCTTATTGAACAAGGGACAATGCTAGATATATTATTTGAGATCTTGGGTATGTTTACTAAGATCCCCAATATGATTTTAAAAAATAGTTAGAAATATCTAACAAAAATCCTATACATAGATTGCATGGAAGAAGCATATATGGATGTTGGCATGAATGGAATGATGTTTCCAAAGGCAATTCTCAAGGTGGCAAAACCTTTTTGGTGAAGAAGAAAATAACACAAAATATTTTATGAGATGTTGGGGGAAATTTTCAAGTGCTATAAATTTAAGGTTGCCAACTTGAATTGCCTCATGAGAACTAATTACGCAATTTTTTTGGTTTATTACTTGGTGGAGGCTGTGCCCATATAATCAATTGTTCTTTTTCACTATGCCTCTGACATATATTATTATGGGTTTTCAAATTCAATAAGGTTGTGTTTTTGGAACAAGCCGATTGAATGTTCCCCACCCTCGGGCTTTACCCATTGTAAAGCATGAGCACAAGGCAAATATTTTTATGGATTTTAAACAATCGGTAGAATTTTTCTAGTGTATTTGGAGGGCACAAGCATATACACCTATTTTTGGTTTCTTGACTTGTCATTGACCCACTATTCCAATTGACATTATCCAATGTCATATAACTTCCAACAATTTCATTGACACCACTTTAACTTGAAACCCTAAACCATAAAACCTTTGTTAATTTTGCTTGAATTCCCATTTTTTGCAGTTCAAGTGAGTCTAGCACTTGTGTGGCAAGTAAGTTTAACGTAAGAAAGGACGCATTGTAAATAGTTTTGGATACATAGACAATTTAAGCATTCATGTTGAACTCAAATTTTTTTTATAAAAAATCTACAAAATGAAAAAATATGAAGGAGGTGAATATATGATCTTAGACCTCACTTTCCATTAAAATAACCAAGGCTTGAAAGAAATATCTAGTAGAATAGATTATTAACATCACATGTAATGAATGTTTGAAATTAAGTTGTGAGCCCCAATATGCAACATCTATTAGTAGTCCATCATCCATCAACATGTTATTAAACATTACATTAGCCACATGAACAAATTGAATTATTCATGCCATGACAATTTCACGGCAAATATATTTTCATTTGTCGCATGTATGATATATAACCTTGAAGCTAGATCCTTACTACCTAGCTTTTGCTTTTAACCATTCGATTATACAACCATTTGATGTCACATGTAAAAGTAATCACTTTCACATGGATTACATAGTGCACATATGCTATGTTTCAAAACTTGCATTTTCTTTCTAGGTCTACATTTGGAATTTGGTGCAATAATTCAAACACTTATATAACTTTCCGCATTACATATTTGCTTATCATCAAGTTCCCATAAGATCATGCACCAATATCAAATTCAAGCTCAAGTCAATAATTTTTTTTGGGACCTTAGGTGAATGAAAAAATATCAATAGTGAAGGGAAAATATAATACCACCAATTTTTTGAATCTAACTTGGATATAATAGTTTTGTTGCAACTAGTCTTGTATGTTAAAAAACTCACTTTCTCCTTATGATTAAAGTGTGAAGTGTTTTTTTTTTCCTTGCAACACATGCCCCTAGTTTTCCATGTTTGGGTGCATGAAATGGACATTCTTAAGATGGAAGAAGATTTAAAAAGTTGATGAGCTTGTATGAAGCTCTTGTTATAATTATTTTTTTCCACATAATATAATAAATATATGAGGTTTTGGTGGTGCATTTTGTATCAAATTTCACTATTTGGCCCAATAGTGACCCAAAAAACATGAAAGTTTGCATGCATTATTCATAAGTCCCAAAATTTTAAAAAATCAATGGAAAGGGTAGGAAGGAAAAGAAGTTATAGAGATCATAATATATTCATTAGCATGTATACTGCACTTTAATAAATTCACCGTCACACCGTATTTTAGTCTTCTACCCCTTATTGCAAAAATCTTCTAATGTTAAACTATGCCATGCAAATAGTTATTTAAAATTAATAATTCAATAGTTTGAACTTATAGTGGCCTAAAAATCCAGATAGTCTTGTGATAATGGAAATCATTTGACAAAGGATATGCCAATATTTTTCATGTAAGTCTTTGGTAGCTTACTTTTTTTGTGACAATCTTTTGATTTTTTCAATGATGCAATTGCTCAGTAGAAAAAATTAAGTAGCTTCCTTAAACAGTTCTGATTTTTGTGACAATTTTTGTGATTTTTTTTCCATTATGCAATTGGCCACCAAAAATTTTCTTGAGTTCAAAATGTTATCTTGTTCTTCATGTGGAAGCTGAATGTTTTTGCAATAAATATTTTCTTGAACCTTTTCAATGAGAGTGTATGCCATTGCATTTACATGTAATGATTTTAATTGATAATAGACCAATATAGTGGATGTTAGGGTGGTATTAAAATTAAAAATTAAAAATTATTGCTATCAGTTCGCAATCATGGATATGTATATTGTTATAGGGTTTTTGGTTTTGAAAATGCTTTGCAAATAGGAATTCAAGTGTTCATGTTTTCTTTGAATATTTTTGATACATATGCCAACAGATGTCTCCAAAATACCATATTTGCCAACATTGGTTTAGATGGAGTTTTAAGGGTTTTGCGGATTGCAACAGTTTTCCATTTCAATTTAATGTCCCAAATGGGTGAATCCCCCACTAGTACCACTTGAAAAAGCTTTGGGGTCATGTCATTTATGCTGCAACTAATCAATATTTGATCTATAATTTGCACCTATTTTGCCTTAAATCTTCCATCCAATTGACCAACTACAAATATCTACAAATCCAACAACATGGACATTTGAGTCTCTTCATTCCCATTCTTTTAATTGTCCAAAATCAAAGTTTTTGTGAATTAAAAAAAAAGAACCTTTTTTGTTGCAATTTAGAAGGTCTATACGGAGATAGTTTGAAATGAAGAAGACCCAACTTCAATTCTATTCTATTTTATTAGCAAGAGGAAATTTTTGCATTCATTTACAATTATATTTGATGTGGTTGTGCATCCTCTTCAATATTTTAAGCAACTTTCCTCATGACATCTCATGAGGATTCAAGTTCCATTTTTCATGGGGAGACATTTGATTATTTTGCTCGGAGTCATGGATGATATTCTTAGCTTTGTTGACGAGCACTCTTTCTTTTTGAGCTCCCCAAATTTTGGCTGGCCTTGATCTGGACTGGTTAATACCAGGTTTATGCCTCTCATACACCAGTCAAAAATCAGCCTTGGACTGAATACCACTACCAGACTAGTATGAAAGTTTCAAAAAGTACCCAATACTAGTTTTATTATTAAAATAAATTAAAAATTATTAAAATTATTAATTTAAAAAAAAAAAAAAACCCATACTAGGACCAGTGTGGTATGTTTGAAACACAATACCAGTCTAACACTGTTTGAGACTCACAACTTATCTTGCATGTTTCTCTCCAACACAAAACCCTAATTTGCTGCCATTACAAGCATCTAAAGAACTTTCCAATTGTCCCTGACCTGCCAAACTACCATTCGGCTTTATGTAATCCAGCACCCACCAGTGCACCATCCATTGGAAACCTGTTGTTGTTGTTATGGCTTAAGTTGTGGATGAACCTTCACGTGGTAGTAGTGAGTATTGTATATTATTGTACAAGAAAAAAAGGGAGGCCCCTTCACTCAGCCCTTTCACTCCATGACACACCTTCTCATTGGTTGCATGGAAATTCTATTCCTAAAATTGGCTTCCACTATATCTTTTGCCTGGACTAATTAGCCCTTCATAACAACACCCTACCTATTTGATATGTTGTTTGCTTAGAGATGTTTCCCAAGTCTCTAGTCTCTACCAGTGTTGGCTGGGTATGTAGGTCCTGGCCGGGCATCAACTAGGGCATCAAAACAAGTATCATATGCCCTGACCAATGGACAATGGTCAACCAAAAAAAAAAGTTATATACCCTACCTAGGCGGGCCTTGCTTCTCCTTTACACATGCAATGCCCTTACATAGGTGGGCATGTGTTTTGAAAAACTCATGAAATGCCCTGGTGGGTGGGCTTCTTTCATAGTGAACATTTGTAAGGCATAAGGATTTAGGGTTCAAAATTTTAGGGTTAGGTTATAAATGTTAGGGCTAGTTTTTAGTTTGTTGTGGGTTGTGCCCCTTGCTTGAGAAAGCATGAGCTCTTATCATTATGTAGGATGTCCATGATTTTGACATGCAATGGGAAGGAACATTAGAAAGGAGTGTCGAAATTTGCAATTTTTTTTTGTCGTTGGCAACCAATAATCAACTTGCATTTATGTAAACATGCGAGTCTTCTATGCAAGTTTGTTCTTCTTGCTTCATAAGTTCCTAGGTTTTGATCTCGTTATTTACTTTGTTTTTTTTTCTTTCATCAGTTGTGTGATTTGTGTAATGTTTTGTTCAACAAATTTTCATGAGCATTGTTTATTGCTCCTAATGATGTTTTTGGTGTTTCGTGAATGCTATAATAGTGGTGTGTGTCGTGTTTTGTGAACATATTTGGATCTTCAATGCTTTATGAGCGTTGTGTAATATTGGTGATCAATGTCTAGTGCTGCATAATTTGTGTGTGCTTTGTGAGCACTAGATTTGTTGCTTTGTGAACATTAAATTTGCAAGGTGCTTCGTGAACACTATTTTGCTTCAAGGGTTTAAGGTTTGGTGTTGGTGATTTGTTTGTTGTTTTGTGAGCATTAGATCTATAAGGTGCTTTGTGAACACTTCAAATTTGGTGCTTTGTTTAACACATGCTTTGTTCGCAAGCATTAGTAAATTTGCTTCAAGGGTGGAAAATTTAGTGCTAGTGATCTGTGTATTATTTTGTGAACATTAGATGTGCTTGACCAATGTTTTGTGAACATTGTAATTTTAGCGATTTGTTTGGCACCTATTTTGTGATGTTTCTTAAACATTCAAGAGCATCATTAGCAATAACTTGAGGTTTGCATTGCAAATTTGGTAAATAGTGTTACTGGTGATTTATATGTTCCTTATTTGTTTTGATTTCATAATACAATGTATTCAATTTAGCTTTCAAGGTCAATTGACAATGAACTTAGAACATGATTTTTTTCGAATGGGGATACAAAAATTTCACAAGGTTTTCCTTTCCATGTTGTTGACTGCACAAGTGTTTGCAGTGGTGAAGTTGTTGGGAGTGGTGACAATGTGATATAATCTGAAGCAAGTTACAATGAGCTTGCTAACATAGGCCTTGGTGAGGATGAAAAAGAGCTTTTACAAGCTAAAGAATACGCATGTAATGAAAAGTTGTTTGTGGAATTGGAGTACAACCAAAAAAATTTGTTCATTTGGAATAAAACAACAAGTACATGAACATTTTTTTAAGTTAATGACCATATTGTTGTTATATATTATTTTAAATCTCAACGATTGTAATGTGTTGTGTGTCATAACATCTAGCAGGAAGTTGTAGGAGAGTCTTCTAACCAAAATTAGAAAGGATTGGTTATGTATAACAAAGACCATGGCACAACTACCATGAGTCGACATGTGGCTTCTAAACATTCTATAATGTTGAAGTAATACAAGACATGACGAAGTACTATTACCATAACAATTGCTACTCATCAAATTTCTAAGAAGCGGAAAAAACCATATGTAGCCTCCATTGTTGATTTTTTCAACACTTGAGTGCCATACAAAAATTCAGACCCTATTCAAGAATTTTTTCTTGAGGATTTGCTATTGTACATCATTAAAAGTTATCAACCATTGAATTCCACTAAAAATGTGTGGCTAAAAAGGCTTGTCTTTCATCAATGTGGCCGAGTTACCTTTCTTAGTAAACAACAACTTAGTGATAAGGTAATCATGTCCATGGTTAGCAAGACCATGGAATGCCATGTTCTTCTTGTTTTACTAATGCCATTACAATTACAACCACATTTGATTTGTGGATGTCCTGAAGAGGTTTTGATAAGTTTGTTCTAGTTGTGAATTACATCAATAAAAAATGGGAACCTTGCCATGCCATTGTGGGAATTTTTGAGGTTCATGAAACCTTAAGGGTTGCCATGGTTGTTCAATTCAAAGATCTGTTTGCTTGATATAATTTGCTAGACAAAGTCATACCATATGTCAAAAACAAAGGCGTTAATTTGAACACCTTCAAATGGTCTTAACAAACATTCTATCATATGTTTTTTCTTGTTATCATAACCCTATTCTACTAGTTGTTATGGGCATGATATGTCCAAGTGTTGTCTATATGTTATTAATGATTTGAAAGTGTGTGGTGGCATGAAGGAGGTTTCAATTAAAGAGGTTCAATTTTCTTTTTAGAAAACAATGACTTGGACCAAAAAAAGTGGGAAGGGCAAATAAGAGTGGGCTAAGCTTGTAAAGATGCATATTTTCACCTTCAAAAATTAGAAACTCTTGTCAATTCAAGGTGATATTATTTAAGGAAATGTGGGAGTTCAAACATGCCATAAACCTTTGTTATTCATAGCAAACCATTGCCTTGCAAAACATAATACCATCTCCTTAAACATGGGTTGTGGCATAAAAAGTTTCAAAAATTCTAACATTAGTGGTCATCCAATGTGTTTTGAACCAATCCCAAGGGTATTGGTTATTATCTAATGTTAATTTTGCCGCCATAAGCATGTGTGTTATGATGCACAACACCAATTCCAACACAAAATGAAATTATGTAGGTATGTGGTTTGATTACTTTTCGATTTATTTGCCTAGGGTTTAGTTTGTTTTCTTCCAAAAACATGATTTAACTATCTTATTATGATTGTTGGTGTAGGTTGGTGATTTTGATTATGAACTATTGCATCTTGGGTATTGGATGCAAATTAAAGTTATTGGTGTGCTAAAACTTTTCTTGGCCTTTGCATCATCATTTTAGTCTTGTTATGTTCACAATATGATGGTTCTTATGTTTAACTCGTGTTTCAAGAACCTGCAATTCATTAGGGATTATGTTGGCCTTGAATTGGCCATGTAGGTTATTGCAGACTATGATCAAAAGATTTTAATGCCACTTTTGCTCATTGATTATCATGCCTTAACACCAAATTCAACAACTGTTACATTTGTTGTATTTACAATGGTTGAGCTAGGTGTATTTGGATTTTTTGCTTCTACTAAAGAAGTTGCAATGGGACTCATTAAAGTTGAACTGTCACTTTTCAAGAGGATTGTAGTGTTAATAAATCCTTTGAATCTATTTACTTGGTGGGCAGAGCAGGAGCATTAGTTTCCAAATTTCATTTATCTTGCATGGTAGGTGATGGGAATTGTTGGTTCCTAAATCGAAATTAAAAGGATTTTCAATATGGTAGGGGTCATCATAGGTTTGAAGCATTGTCAGCCTTGGATTGAAAATTTGTATAAGTTGGTCCTAATTATGAAAAACTGGTTAGATGATCTTAGATTCGAATGCGCAAATGGGCCTAAATCATTTGGAAAATTCCTCAATTATGAAGACATGTGGTTTTTAAAAATGAAAAGTTTGATCGTTGATTTTAATTTGTTTGAAGAAAACTAACATGTTGTTTCAAATTGTGATGTTGAACAATGTAGAATAATTTGGAAGCCAAATATGCTAAAGGAGCAAAAAGCAAGCCCCCAATGCCACTACCTTAACCCTTCAGGGTAGAGTGCTTTAATAATGAGAAAAGGTTTATAAAAAACATGAAACACCTTGAAATTTTTAGACTTTCACAATATAAGTCAATGTTAAGGGATAGGGGTTTATGGTGTTAATGTTGATTTGCATTGTCTATGAGTCCTTGTTGTTAATGTCTTTTGAAGTTTATGTTAGTTTTGAATGATTTTGTCCAACTGTTTTAGCAAGGGTCTAATTGATTTTGTCTTGGTTGTTGGTTCCTAAATGGTTGTAATTTTGCTCTCATTGTTTTAGCAAGGTTACATTTGATTCTATGTTTTTGCTCCCACTATTTTAAGGTCCAATTGATTATGTGTTTCTATTCCCATTGTTTTAGGTCCAATTGATTATGTGTTTATATTCCCATTGTTTTAGGTCCAATTGAATGTGTTTATGCTTCCATTGTTTTAACATGGGTCCAATTGATTGCCCTAGCTAAAATTGAATGCACATGATTTCTGCGGATTTGGTTTTGTGGTGCGGTTGCTTGTTTGATTTTTGTAATGTTGATGCAAAGTTGTCAAATTGCAAAATATTTTGATGTGATTATGTTAAGTGAAACTCAATGTGCAACATCAATTTATGTATGAACTTGAATGCATGTTTGCTTGAAGGTTTTTGTTTGCTAGTGTGTATTAAAAAAGTTTGAGAATGCACTCTACACCTGCTACCGAAGTTGAATGTCATTTTGAGTGGAGGTAGACTTGAGGGCTCAAAATGCAATTTGAAATTTCAGAGTGCCATGTGACATCATTTCAAACACTTTCAAAATAAAGATTTTTTTCCTTGTTGCCTTTTTTTCACAACACTTGAATTATTCTGTCATAATTATACGAAAAATCCTTAATTACATCAGGCGATAAAATTTTTAATACCTTTCATAATATTGGGTGCTAGGCCTACCTCCACTCCAAGTCCCAAAAGGGATCAACTAGTTGCACAAGTTGGAGTTCAAAAAACTAGCCAATTCTTATGGCATCAAGCATCAATAGATCCAAATTGGTGAATCACTTAGGTTACAATTTTTGAGTTAGATCAGTTACATTAAGTTTGGTAGTTAGTGATTGAAGTAGGACTAAAACATATACATGTAGCTTTTTGAACACATTTTTTAAGCCAGAGGCAATTTGTACAAAGACAAATTCTATGTGATCATTTTTGGCATTCAAATTTGTCTTGGACTCCTCCTTTTTTAAAATACTTGAAAATAATGTCAATTATGATAATATTTTTTAATACACACGCCTGGGTTTATGTCCGATGGGCATCACTCATTTCCATGCATGTTATGCAAGCCTTTGTGAAAAAAAAAAAAAAAAAAAAACCTTCAATGCATGTGCTCACTGGGTATAGGTTGCTTTAAAAAATTTCCAATGCCCATGCCCTCCGGGCTTCACAAATGGTTTTTTTAAAAAAAAAATGCCCTGCCCACCTGGTATGACTAAAAGCCAATACCCGGCCAACACTGGTCTCTCGACCTTCTAAACGGCCCACAAATCTCGAGAGTGATAAAAACTGGTAGACATGTTATTATTATGTGTATCAAATAATTTTGTGTATCATATCAAGTAGAATCTTTCCTTTGCAAAAGGGGCAAACATATTGTTTTTCGAAATGCCCGATAGTTTTCTTTTTTTCATTTTTTCTTGTGATACTTGTCGGGAATCATAAGTATCATGTGAAAAATGATATATATATATATATATATATTTTTTTTTTCGGGGTGGGTGCTTTAAGTTGGGTAACGTCTTTCAAATGACACTTCATGAGATCAAAAATAGTCACAATTTTTTTTTTAATTATCTAAAAAAAAAGTAGTAAAATAAGATTTTTTTTATTTTAATGCCAAGTGGGTGCTTATTTCCGGAATGCCTATTCATATGTATATAATTTATCATAATTTTTGCAATTGAGTCACATAATTTGTGTTGGGTTTTCAGAAGGCTGGTCAAGAGCCTAAGCCCTGCAAGCTCAAGACGGAACGAACGAACGAAGAAGCCGGCTAGCTAGTCACATACTAATATCTCTGCTGCCGTAATAATAATGCATGGCTAAATTTTGCTGCATGTGAACACTGCGGAATCTTGCTGCAAGTGAGAGAGAGAAACTGGCTCCGGTACGAGAGAACTGGTGCCTCTTCTTTGGACGGTTAAAATAATAATAATAAAAGCTTCGAAAAATGTGAGGGGGGGGGGGGAAAGAGGAGACGGAAAATTGAACTCTACAACCCGTTCCTATGACATTACCCGAAACATAAACTACCATAGTATAGCGTAACAAGTTCGACTCATTGATGCTGATGAATTATTATATATATATATATTTCCTTCCTTATAAGATTTCGACAAATTAACAAAATATTTATTGAAATGTAAATCTTTACTTGTTAAGTGCACATGCACCTCCTTAATAATAATTTCTCAAAATTCCCAATTTTTATTTATTTATCCTAATAATAATAATAATAATAATATAGTGCCAATTGTGGCTAGGTGGTGGGGTTATAACTTAGCACTCGGCATCTGAAGCCGAGTACTGAACTCTCAACTCTCTCTCTCTCTCTCATATGTCAATGTTGTTCGAGTGTGACGAATGTACGTACGCACGAGAGGAAGCCATGCTCCCTCTCAATAGCAGTGGAAGTTCAGGCCTGTCTGACAAGCTTGGTAGTAGAATAATTGAGTTCGAACACAAGAAGACATCTTTCAGCCCATTTACAAGAAAGAAAAAAATGGGGGCCGGGGGGGTGGGGGGGGGGGGGCCCGCACCCCAATAAATTACTTTCCGGTCGTTTCCAGGAAATTCTTTTTCCACAAAATTG
>Ga0116227_10012323_pt1 | contig 13961 bp, 8 predicted proteins | sample S1TSphgellanicum_FD_89693 | JGI IMG/M metagenome (GOLD analysis project Ga0116227, IMG submission 89693) | Host-associated microbial communities from peat moss isolated from Minnesota, USA - S1T2_Fb - Sphagnum magellanicum MG | ecosystem: Host-associated > Plants > Peat moss > Unclassified... | reverse complement strand
TACATGGGAGCTTTTAAAGAAAAAAAACGGTCATGTCAAAGCCCAAGAAACAAACTGAAAAGGCCCCCCGGCAAAACCCAAATTCCTGACCCCCCCCCCCCCCCCCTAAAAGCCGTACCGTGCAAAGAGAGATCCCTCACCAAATACACTTGGGTATTTGAGTGCAGGCTGCAAAAAACAGCATCCAAGAAAAAAGAGTCTCAGTTGAATCCACCATCTTACAACCTACAGGAAACTTGGGTGAAGGAGATGCAGCAGCTGCCATTCCAGATGGATGGTACCTGAGAAAGATAACCTCCTAGAGCAGGACCGATGATGAGAGCCAGACCCCAGCTGGTACCTATCTGTCCACAAGAATCCTCACAACCTCAGAGTAAATTCTTCATTTCTCTTCTTGTACATAAAAGACAAATACTGTGGCATTGTTGGACAGATGCACTGAAACCATTAGATTATTGCCACAGCATTGGAATAATGCCAAATCCACAAAACAAGGAAGAAAAGCTCAAGAACAAAGTGACAGATCCACCAAAAACAAGAAGTAAAGCTCAAGAACAAGATATCACACCATGGAGATACCCAATGCTTGATGCTGCTGATTGCTAATTTCAGATATATATGCCTGCACCATGACTACCAGCCAAGTCAGTGAACAACCACAAATGATAAAGCCCTGGACATATTATATCTGCATGTCCAGAAAATCATTTCTGCATGCATTGGAAAAGGTTTTTCTTTGTTTGCTGCAATGCAGTGCCACATGAAAGAGCTGATGATACAAACTTTTGAGAGAAAGAAATCCATTTTTTTCCTTCAACCACATAGTTAGAAAGATCTAAATTTGCCTTCACAGCTCCATGCATGCCATTGAAACCTCCAAGTAGAAATCGTGTAGCCAGGGCCACCCAGAAGTTCTTGCTCAATCCAAAGAGTGTGTGGAACACTATCCTGCCACAAAAAAGGTTGCATACAAAAAACCCATGTGCAATTTTTTTGGGGTGTCAGTGAGGACCAAAGTTTGAAGAAGAGGAATAAATTGGCAACATATTATCCTTTGATTTCTTGACTTTTGTGACCATGTGGGAGGTGACAGTGATCTCTAACATAGAATGATTTGTGTGATTCTTTTGCTTACACAGAGATGAGGCTCAGAATCATTATAGGCTTCCGACCATACTTGTCTGCTGCAATGCCCCAGTGCACTGCTGTTAAGGCCCGGCCAACTAGAAGGGATGCTCCTGCAACAACCAAAATCTGAGAGAGAGAGACAGAGAGACAGAGAGAGAAAGAAAACAGCTCAGTGGAAGATCTAGCTTAAATGTTTTTGCAGATAAAAACTAAATAAGATCATGTAGTCGAGAGTGAGACTTCAATTGAATCACACTCTGAATTCTTTTGTGAAGAAAAATTTGAGGGATCTACTCTGGTGGCCCATCTGCACTGCGATTTCACTTCAGTTCAGCTGCAGCTAGCTGCTGGCTCAAGAGGGATGAGTGAAGATGACCTAAAAGTCCGGCATAGAACCCAATTTCCTTGTCAGATTTGGTGATATGAAAATCTTGTACCTGCATCATCATCATCATCATCATCATCATCATGATGGTCTTCAAGACTCAAAACCCAACAACAATTTATCCTCAGAAAAGTCTACTTGTGCAATCCTAGTAATTTGCAAACATTCCTTCTCTTGCATCACATCATAGTTTCCACATGCAAACAATCTGAAGAACATCATCCTGTTCAAATCACGGCACGAGGTTACAGTCCATGCAATCATGAGGTTGTCCAGAGATGTCAGAAAACCTTGTTTGAGGAGGAGACAGAAAGCAAGCACAATTGCTGAAAGAACAGAAAAAAGGGACCAGAAAAAGGAGATCTCTTGTGATCAATCCATGAAGCTGATGATAACTAGTCCAAAGACACCAAAAAGAAAAAGAAAAAACGAAACCACTCACCATGAAGTAGAGAAATGGATAGAGGGACGAGACTGGAATTGCTGAGAGAGTCACATGCCACCAAAACAAAAAACCCACAAAACCAGCAAACAGAGGGAAATGGGTGAGGCCTTCCTTCATGGGTGTCAGAGACCTGTAGACTTCATTCTTCTGCCTCAAGTGAGCACCATGTAAATTTCCAAAGTTAACCAGCTCATGCAATGTCCTTTAACATCATGGGAAGAAGTGAACTGTGTTCCAAGATTTAAGTCTAGAGGCAGAGAGAAAGCAGTTTCATACAGGCGACAAAAATTAGTAGAAACACAGACAGGAACTCCTTATATGGAATCCCTGCATCTGGGTGTTGCAGATATGCACACTTGCATCCTGGACAATTGGGATACTGAATTTCCTTCTTCTTCTGCAGTAGTATCTGCTGATCCTCTTCATCATCCGCCATTGCCAGATTTTGTCCTGCTCAGCTTTCACACTTCTCTCCTTGTCTTTCTCTCTACTTGAATCCCTTCAAATCTCTCGTCAGCAATTAATTCAGACCTCAGGGACCACCTGCTGCATCCAGGCTTGTTGCAATCAATTCAAGCTTATGATTCCATGATCTTAGCAAACCACTGGAAACAGACCCAACAAAAGGAAAAAAAAAAAAAAACAAAACCCATCACTCCAAATGCAATTTATGTGTCGATAATACAATCTACAAAACATTTGCAAAAATTCTACACAAAACAAAATTCTACAGCTTCTTCTCCAAAAGCAACCTTACAGCTACAACAGCAAAAAAAAAAAAAAAACTCTCACTCTCCTCTTCTCTTCTCTCTTGTAGCATCACCATTTTTTTCCCCCCACCCTCCTCCAATTCTTTCTTCCACAAATTGAGCTGCTGCATGGCACTGAGTCTGAGCTCTCTCAAATGCTCTCTTGTGCAACAAATCTCAAGAGACACACCACTAGTGACCACCACTACCACACCACTTGGAAAAATTCAGCGTTAGGAACACCATCAAATTTGAGCTTGTAGAATCATAATTTCTGCACTTCAAAAAATTTGATGTGGGATTGATTCCTCCAAATTCTTCAGGAATGAATCTTTCTTCTTCTGGGAATGCACTCAAGAAATTCATTCTCTGATCCCTCTATCCAGAAACCCACTGGGTTGGTTGTTTGTTTGTTCTAGGGCCTTTATATATATATACATAGAGAGAGAGAGAGATATGGTAGGTACTAGGTCTCAGAGGTGGGTAGCAAGTAGTGTTGGTCTGGTGGGTATCTATCTACTTGTGGGTATCTACTTTTGAACATGTGAGTCCTTGTATGGGATAATTTAAAAAAACCTTTCATACCAGCCAGGCCCCTTGGCATTCATTGGGTCCAAGAGGGTCATGTCCTTTTGGGTGAAAAATCACAAAAAGATGACACTAAAAAAGAAAAGAAAAAAGAAAAGATTCTATCATTAAATCTTTTTAAAAAAAAAAACATTTGGAAAAATAATTTAAGACTGATTTTTTTTGGCTGTTGCGAGGCATTTTTATATTATATATGTGATATTGTAATTCATGTTTAAGGTTGGTACTACCTAAGGTCCCTACCAATGTTGATGGGTTCTTGCTTTTTGCAAGAATTGTTAGGACCTTGTCTAGAGTTAAGAAAAAAACAAACGGAAGACCCTTTGGTGTTGGGTCTAGGGAATATTTTCAAAACTTGAAACCCGCCGGTTCTGAGGCTAGGTCAAATTTTTTTATTAATAGTTTTGGGTTCAATGGGTCTAACCTTTAAAAGAACCTTCTATTTTGGTTTTAGGCTTAAGGCCATTTTCAAATTATTCTTGGGACGATTTCAAAGCTGATTTCTAAATAATTTTTATTTTTTTGAATTTTTTTTCTCTCACCATGTTCTCAAAAGAATCCCATGATGCCCTCATCAATTCTCATAATTTGTGAATGAGATCTCAAAGTGTTCCCCAACATGTTCCCCCAAAGAGCAAAAGAACAACAAAGAAACTAGATACCAACAATGGCCTCCACTCACATAAGCCTTATTTGGGGCTCTATCCAACATAGGGAACAATCTAAGGAACATTAGAAAATACATGTGTAAAGATAGATCACTTTTAGTGGGGATGCTCTTATATTATTTTAAAGCTTCAAGCTAAGGCACAAGACCCAATAACCTTAGAATTTAGATGTAAGCCTAAGCTCTATCTAAAACCTATGACCCTAGCCATGGGTCCATGTATACTTGTTGGGTCCAATTCTAAGGTCGGGTCTGGGTCCATGTATACTTGTTGGGTCCAATTCTAAGGTCAGGTCTGGGTCCACGTACACTTGTTGGGTCCAATTCTAAGGTCGGGTCTGGGTCCATGTAGAACTGCCAAGTCCATGGAGATGGATTCTTAGGCCCGGATGAGCATTCTGACTTGAATGTAACTATTGGCAATGAACTATTTGTTTCCACAGGTGACAGAAAACAACTGTGAACATGGACTTTTCCATCTGCTTCCTGGTGATAATTTGCTCTCATTGCTGCTGGTTATGTGCTCAAGAAGATGGGCTTTCCCCCATCCAAGACTTTGCTGGTTGCCTCCTAGTAACTTTGCTTTGAGGCCATTACTTGGAGGCTTTTGCCTTCAGTTTACATTGTAGATACCACCAGCTAGAACAGGTGTCTTGGGTAACATTCTGTTGGCATAATTCACTTTGTCAAGAGCCAATTGTACAATCCTGATACTCACATGTGTGAGTAAAGTCTTGAGAGCATGTGGATGGGTGGAAAATTGTTGGGGTATACTTGGAAGACCCAACATAGAGTGAGTGAGTACAAGTTGTTACTGAACTGTTCTTTGATCAGTTCTGTCATTCCACCAGAGCTGCCAATGGAGCTCTCAATTGCTGTCAACACCTCACTCATTGCAGTGGCTCACCCTGGCATCTTTTGCACTGAACTCTTCCATATCCCATTTGCCGGTAAGGTGTCTTTGGCACACCTTCCATTCAGTAAAGCAGACAAATACATGGAAAGATTGTACTCATAAGACTATGATTGTCACAAGCCTTGTGGCAAATATTGTCTGCCTGGTTATGAATGTAGAGAGACAGAGAGGCCCACCTATTTGGTGTTCATATGTCTGCTAGCTTGATAATTGAAGTGCATTTGTGAATTGTATTTTGCCAAACTTTAATGCAATTTGATCATGTACTGCTCCTGATGATAACAGGTGGATGTTTCCAGCTTTGACAAGACTCACACAATGACCAGTGATGATATGGTAAGAGGAACAAGAATTCAGAATTTTCATATGCTATGCCCAATACGTGTGTTCTCCACATGCACATACACCAGCTCTGTTTTTCAATCCCCTTGGTTTATTCCCTTTCTCAAGTCTTCTTTCTCAGGGTAGCAACCACAATCAGTGTTTATTTTCAGGCAAAAAATGAAAATTCTTCAAGCACACTGGTGTTGGGGAAGGATATGCCAAGAGTTCTGGAGACCCAACCACTCCTACTATGGCTCTCTATGCCTTTAGAGTTAGATGGTTTGTTCTACAGGGGCAGTCAACGAAATGAATCTCACAAGCTTGTTGCAGCTTGAACAAGGATGTATGGATTTTCTTAATTAGCAAGTGCTCTTGAGTTCTAGCCAACATCAAGGCTGCAGCTTGCTGTTGCTTCCAGAAAATGTGACAAAAACTCAGAGAAAAGAGTTTTATATGTTTTGCTCTAAGTTTTTGAAGAGATCATTGTATACTTATCTACGGCCAGTGCATGGAGCTGATGCAGGCAGTGGGGAACCAGCTAGTTACTGCATGCCTTTCATAATGAAGGTAAAGGTCTGATACTTTGTGGGTGACACTTGCAAGCTTGCTTATGACTGCACTTACATCTGTCATGTTTGTTTTGGTGTGGCCAGAACTGATGGAATTGTTACTTTCAAAGTGTTTTTGTGAAGTTTATCTGTAGCTTAATGGATATTTAGTTTGACCACAGTCTGCAATGTAGAAGAGCTACAGATCACATCTTGTACAGAGCTGGAGAAGTGCCTGGCTTCTGACTCTTTCATCTGCCTGTTTTTCAGGAATTTCAAGGTTTGGTGGGCTTGGAGGGGTGATAACCAGAGCAGGAGACAAATGCAAGCCAGTTACTGGTGTACACTACACAGATTTTGGCTATGTGCCCTGCTCTCAACAAACTTGTAAAAGACATGCTTTTCTCTGTTTCTGTTGTTGAGGCTATTACAAGGCTTGCTGTCTAATTTGACTGGTTTAGCTATGGATGCTCAACAATAGACAGGTGTGGCAGTGAAGACTATGCTTTGTAAGAAAGTTCACGGTCTTCCCTGAGAGCTGTTTTGACCAAATCCACATTGCTTGTTCCTGTTTCTGTGTTTAGGGTGGTGATCCTTTGGAAATACCCTCCCTTACTTTGTAAATCTCTGGATGAATTTCATGTGAGTCTTTGCAAGACTCTTTATTTTTTGAGAAGGCATCATTGAAGGGCATAGACTGGGCCTGCACAGCTGCTGAGAAAGTTATGCCTTGCAAGTAAGGCACGCATCCTGCCTACACTCCAGAGAGGAAAGTCAGTCAGTTTTCCTGTCCCTCTGGAGCTTGTCATGATCAAAGTCTAGTCTCCCTGAACTTTGAATAGTGGAGGAGTCTCTCCAGAAGATATTTGTGTCAATATCTTTGATAAGAATAACTGCTGCTCTGATTGAGCATTAAGAAATCATTGTGTGTTATACTACACTCAGGGGAGATCTGGACAACCAGTGTAAATTGTGCAACGGCACCATTTTGCTTCACACCTCAAAATGGATGGCTGTTGTTGCTGGAACTGATGATAACTTTATCGCCCTTGTGAAGGTCAGATATTAGAGGAGACAAGGTGGCTGGTGGACCTTGTTTGTAAAGCTTGACTGGATGGGTAGTCCACCATTTGTGCAACTGCAGGAGTTGTTAGCTGTATGCATACAGGCAGCCTGTTATGGGTAAGTGATATGCATTATGAAGGGATTCAAGTTACAGTCACCAACACAACAAATGTGATCTTGTCTTATTTTGGTTGCTCTAGCAAGGATGAGGATTATAGAGTTGTCTGCATATGTTGAAAAGTCACTTTGTCTCATTTGGAAGTGCTTTACTTACAGGGTTCTCCAGAGACAAATCAAGAGAGACCGGTGCAAAATCCCTGCTGGCTACATAGAGGCATACAAACAGTTCACTCACAAAGACTCTCATGTTCTTGCCTTAGCCTACAAGTTACTTCCTGACATGCCAGTGAGATTCTCGCTATTTCATGCTAGGAACTGTGCAAATTGTTCGAGGATCTTCATGACAGTAGAGAAGCAATTTGTATCCTGATGAACATGTGATTTGATCCTGCATCAGATCTTAATAAAGCTGGTTGCACAAAGGTGACACTCAGTTTCTAATAATAAAGAAGCTGCAGTAATTACTGGGACTTGCATGATATTTATGCAGGTTGGCAAAGCCTGGGTACTGGAATGTGAAATGGTAGAAGTGAACTCAAGTTTGCAGGATTTGTGGTATGTGTACAACATTGGTTGTTGCGGAGATTAAATTTTGACTCAAGCAGGTTTTCCCATTCTTCATCACACATTGTATATATTTCACACCATTGTTGTCCTCTTGAGGGTTGTCATTTGGAACTGTAGTTGGCATTTGTGGTCATCGTTTTCAAGGTTTATCACTTCTAGGTGTAACGCCACCTTATTAACATTCATTAGATGTTTTCTTGCATGTGAGGGTTGTCATTTGGAACTGTAGTTGGCATTTGTGGTTGTCATTGTGAAGGTTTATCACTTCTAGGTCTAAGGCCACCTTACTAACATTCATTGAATGCTTTTCTTGCATGTGACTTCCAAAATGAAGCTAAACAACTCCCTTTGTATTGCAAGTTCATTCAAGGACTTCAACACTTATAACTCCTTTGATTGTGGTTGTAAAGAAACTAGGATCTCAACACTTGCATACAATCTTGATGCACTTTTCACAATGAACATGAACTTTAGGATCTGTGGGCCAATCCATGCAGAATCGATGGTATCTTCACTTGAGGGCTGTAAAAGTGGATCATGAGGTATCTCCAAGGTACCTGTGAGTATTGGCTTCAGTTTACAGGAATGGCAAAGGATCATGCTTGGCAACTTTTTTGGAGCTTACAGTTGGAGCTCTCTACAAACAACAACCTAGTACTGTGGCACTTTCTACAACTGAAATAGAGTATATTATGGTGGCTGGCCAAGCTACCAGAGAAGTTGTGGTGTTACAAAAATTGTTGAGATTCACATAAAAGGAACTTACAGTGATACACACAAACAGCCAAGCCAAGGAAGCCTGGCACTAATCAAGAATCATGTTCATCATAGTAGGAAAAAAAACACCTTGGCATACAAGGTCACTATGTGAGAGACATGGTTGCTATCGTTGAAGTACAATTTCAGTCTTGCTCAACATTGAACACAGGTGCCGACGCCCTCACAAAATGTCTTCCTGGTCTGAAGCACATGCAGTGCATAAAAGCTCTAGGACTTGGAAACTCAAGGTGTGACCATGTGGGAGTGTTAAACTACAATAATTCAGATTGCAAGCAAAATTGAGTTATTGCAGTTGTAAAGTTTTGCAATTGCAGATGTTCAGGTAGGTTCATAGTAAGGGAGATTCATCTAAGACAAGCTGGGTTTAGGGTTTAGTTTGTTTGGCCATTGTTGCATGAGCTGATTGCTTGTGTATTTAACTTTAAGTTGCATTTTGTTGTTTGCTCTTGTGAACACTTATGTTGAAAAATATGGATGTGTTAACTTAGTTCAAGTTTATCTTTTTCATTTTGGGTGGGAAGGAAATATTAATGGTAACTTGATATTCTTGGTATAACTGTTAACCCTATACAATTTTTTTAGTGATTATCTAATCCATCCATGTTACATATATGCTATACATTAGATTTTGGTAGCAATTTGGCCATATATCACATTTTTTCTATGTTGCTAGTGGATGGGTATATCAAGCATGCAACCAATAGCCAAAGTAGTTTGGACTTATGACTACCTTGCGAGTGGTTGCGAATTTTGATGAACCTATTACTAACTCAGGTTGAGTGTTGCCTATCGTAGCCATTTCAATTATATGGGGGTCATTTGGATAAGTAACCAACTAGGTATCTCAAGTTCAAACCTATGGAATGGGTTGGGCAATTATGTTGCTTCCTTTACATTTATAGAAATTGACCACCTACAAAAGAATTCTCTAGCCCCTATTAGATGCCTTTTAGGTTGAGGGCAAAAGAGCCACCATGTCCCATCGAGTTGGCAAACTAAAAGTCAAGTTGCCAAACTAATTTGTGTGTGTGTTTGTTTTTATTCCAACAATTAGAAAGTGATCATGTTCAAAAGGATGTCCTAACTCTATACACCAGCCTAGAAGGTAAAACACCACCAAGTCACACAAAGGTGTAAACTGAAGCACTTAAACCTTTGTTTTATGGCATATTTAACCCCTAAGAGCCTAAGCCCATTTTACAACCATTTTTCCATTATTTGAAACTTAGGTAAACGTTTGATCCAATCTACTCATTTGTTATTTGAATTACAAATCCAACCATTCAATTCAAAGTTTATAAATTTTCATAAATTTTTTGACAAAATTTTTAACCAAAATGAATAAAAAAACGATGGGATAGGAAAGTTAGATTGGGCTTGTATAGGATATGAAGGCATAATGATTGCCCAAGGTTAGATTCCAAGCTTCACCAACTCAAAAAAAACTAATGACATGGATTAATGCATGCATTCTAATATGACACTCAAAATGATTAAGTTGCTCACCAAAAACAGATTCAAGTGAAAATGTGATTCTTCAAGTAAGAATGAAGTCTTGCAAGTTTTTGAATGAGAACAATTCTTGAAAAGGAGCAGAAAATTTAAAATGATCTCACTACTACAACTCCTTGGTCAATTCTTAAATGACTTTTCAAAGTTAGCTTAACTAACTTAAGGAGGCTAATAGAGTGGGCTTTATTCTTTGGGGGAGTGTCTCTCTCACACATGGGAAAGTGATTGCATGGGATTTTCTTGACAAACCTTTCCCTACATTAAAAATTAAAAAATAAAAATCCATGTTATCTAGATCAATTTAAAATACCAAAAAACCCATTAAGGGTTAATCAATGTAAGGGTTAATCAATCGATTGCAACTTTTATCGAAAGAAAAAAATGAATATGTTGCATGGAAGGTGAACAATCTAAGGGCATGAACTAAGAGAGAAAAGGTGTGCTGTAAGGGATCCAACTTTATTTTCCCAGAGATGATGATGTGTCTAATTTTGGTTGGCCATAACCCTGATTTAATAGTTGTGGATGTTAAGGGAAAATTCTTTGTGTCCAAGAGTTGTGAAATGAGTGTCTGCCCTTAGTACAACACTACTCCTTCTGTCTTGCCTTTTGATTCCCACCCTTATAAGCTGTCATATAACTGTATTGCAACAGAGGATGCAATGCTTTTGTAATTCTCGAATGAACTGGGCAACACACAACATGCATGAATGAACTGGCCAACACACAACATGCATGGAGTGTCGCTGTGGAAGGCAATGGGAGCTCGAAAAAATAGGTGATCAAACTGAAATACAAAGAGTCTATAAAGGGTCTTAAACTTTTAAAGACTCTGGGACATCTTTAACGGGTGAATAATATCTTTGAGCACTAAGATTTAGGAAAATGGGTGGATTTTGCACAGAAATCTAAAGGAAAGAGGAAAACAAGCACCCTTAAATCAAACACGATGCCATACCCTGCATGGACATGTATGTTGTGGTTGATCTCATAAGGGTGACAAGCTTGTGTTAACAAAATAGAATGTCATTAATAAAATTAGTTTGGAACTCAAGTGTGTCTCAATTATCCCAATATCTACTAGAAGATTGAGTCATGTACAGTGTTTACACAGGATTCAAAGATTACACGACGTCCTGAGTCACTGATTTTCTTCTGACAATTTTTGTTGTTTTTTTGACAAAGAAAAAACCATAAATTTGGACAAATGTGGTGTTCTATTGTAGCAAAAACTTGTCAATTTCTTGACATCACAAAATGGAAAAGAAAAACCCTGGTCTTTAATGCACACTTTCAATGAAATTTAAACTTCTAAAGGGTTTGTTGGTAATTGGCTATGTGTAGGGTTAGCACCCAAGGAACTTGGCATTCCCAAAATAAGCACCTGCCTGAGGCAAAGTCAAGGGGCCCTTCTTAGGGGATTGCCCCCCTCCCCTCCCTCCCTCCCTCCCTCCCTCCCTCCCTCCCTCCAAGGGTGTTAGTTACCCTGTGTAAAAGCATTGGCAAAATATTTAAATTATAAAGTTTCCATGATACCTAGCAGTTATCACATGAAAGAAAAAGAAAAAGAAGGTTGGCCATGCCCACTCCAGTGGGCAGTTTCTCTTTCAAAATGCCTCACCTTTCATGGTGGGCAGATTCTGCTTATAACATGGCCTCCAGACACACTAGATATCTGCATGTAACAGAATTCGTTCAAGTCTGTACTAGCACAGGGTTGTCAGAAGTTTCAATACAATAAAATCACAATTGGCAAAACCCTTTTCGCTATGTAAACAGTAAGGCTCATTACATTGCATATATATATATATATATATATATATACATGGCGAATGAGTTATGGCAATTGATATCCCTTCAACCTACTAGAGGTTAGAAGCCATCAATGTTATATCATCTGAAACTTGTATTACCCTCTTAGCCCCACACACCACCAAAGATTTTTTATTATTAGGGATTTTCTCGCCAATTTTTAAAATAAATAAATTAAAAAAAACCCACATCTAGACCTAGGCACTTCCTAGGTCGGCACTTGTAGCAGCACTTTTGTAAAAATGAATGCAACACCTCACCTAGGACAGTGCATTTAAGGCTAATTAATGCTTGGGATCCTTGCTTCTAGACCTACTTGAGGAAGCAGGAAACCCTAGTTGTGTATAGTTTTTTAATGTATGCTTTGTGTTTCCAAGTAAGCATGCAGTTTGGAATTTGGCAAACACAGCTAGGTAGGTACTCATCCACTTGGTGTGTGAGTGTGGGGTGATATTTATCTCAAGCCCTCTTTTAGATGGTGCTCACACACTAGGCTACCATGGCGACCCTTGGAGTTCCTCCATTTCACCTACCTAGTCATATTCCTATTATTGTGTCAAGGAACTTTTATTACCCTTTCCAAAAGAGAAAGATAAAAGCTTGTGAGTGGCTAGTACAATGGTCAATATTGTAGCTGTCTATTGTAGCATGATTGATGATGCATGTAGGTAGTGTGACTAGTGACTAGAGAGAGTACTTTGATTGTGTTCCTCTAGAGAATCATGGAAATGGGGAGGTTGGCTTTCTTGTTTCCTATTTTTGTTTGCCAGTGCAGGGCTGTGTAGCCAGTGATATTTTTCAACAAATTTCTTTGTTTTTTTTGCCCAACCCAAAATATTGGGAAATTTTTAGAATGCACTTGAAAAATGTGAGTACTCAAATTCACACTGGAAGAGCACATTTTTTGAAAATTTCCCAATATTTTTTTTTGTATCAAACCATCTCCACTGGCACCTCCTGTATGGGCCTAGAGCAAATATTTATCACATCCAACAAAAGATTGTCAATTATTTTCACTTCCCCCTACCCTTTTTTTTTTCCCTCTTTTTTCCTCCTCCACTGACCCTTCCCGAATCCCCACCCAGAAGCACGAAAAATTGTGGCAGTGAGAGGCTACTGTGCCACCACATGGGACACTCATTATGACAAAAGTACCTAGTCATTTTCTTTTGATTTGGCACCACTGTTGGAAATCATTGCAGATAGAGCATCTCCACCAATGCTCAGTACATAGTATATGACTCTTCAATGGAAATTCACTGGAAATCTTAGATGAGGTTCATCAGTGCAATCGAGTGAATCCACTGGAAAGCCTGAAAAATTGTACACCTTTCAGAGCCCTGCAACAACAGTCTAACAGACACAATCAAATCGAACTTGTTGACAGCTCCCTGTTTCTGATTGGGTAGATGGTTTGATTGGTCCAAGTGGGTTGCTATCTGTAATCTTGCTATCAGTAGTCTCTCTCTGGCGACCTACTTGCAGTCCCAGTTTCAGTTTTATGGGTGGGGTTGGCAAAAATTTAGTAACTAAACTTGGATGTGAGAAATAATTTGGCAGGGTCACATACTGAGCCAATGGTGGAGATGCTCTTATGCATATCCACAAGTCCAAATACAGCTTCACTCTATTTAAAAAAAGTCTGCATTTAATCTAAAGTACATACAGTGTACAATTCATTTTCTCGCCGCCGCCAGTGAAGATGCTCTGCTTTGGAGTGTTAGTGTTTTTTTTAATAACCAAAGGATCTCCACGTACACTTCCAAACAGGCAGAGGCAGCTTTACCCAAAAGTTCCTGGCAGCTTTATACGAAAGTCCTTAGAGAGAACAAATCCCCAGGGGCTGGTTTTGGCTCTTCAAGCCTCAATCAATCACAAAAAGGGCTAATAAAGTTCTACACAGGAGGAGATTTACAGTCCATATCTCTACTATCTCTCACCCTCTATTAACTTCATGGTAGGGAGCTATGTAGGTGCCCCAACACACAAATGTCCAGCATCAATAAGCATGCTGCAAGTGCAGACATTCAAGGGGAAAAAGGAGCCCTAGGGTCTGCTCTTAGTGTGTATGTAAGTAAGTCCTTTGGAGGTACAAATAATTGAGGAGGCTGTGGGGAAAAAGATGGAATCATTCCAATTCATTTGTGTGGGAAGAAGAGAATAGTCAGTCAACAAACCCATTGCAACTGTAGAGGATGCATGTCTAAGGTTACTTTTGAAAACCCTAGTTCCTGTGTCCTTGAAACCAGGGTTTTTTTTTTTTTTTTTTTCCTTTTTTGAGGGGTAGGGGGAATGGTGATCACCCACAAAAGGACCTAACCAAATTTAGCTAAGGTTAGAGAGAAAAGTAGATAT
>Ga0116227_10012321_pt1 | contig 13962 bp, 11 predicted proteins | sample S1TSphgellanicum_FD_89693 | JGI IMG/M metagenome (GOLD analysis project Ga0116227, IMG submission 89693) | Host-associated microbial communities from peat moss isolated from Minnesota, USA - S1T2_Fb - Sphagnum magellanicum MG | ecosystem: Host-associated > Plants > Peat moss > Unclassified... | reverse complement strand
TGTGGGGGTGGAGGGGAGGGATGTGGCTTCCTAAAATCAAATGCAAAGCAAGAGAGTGTAGTAAGCCTAACAAAGAAAAAAAACAGGTGTGTGCCGATTGATGACACTAAAAAATATTTTATTGACCATGCATGATGATGAATTGGGCTATGAAATATCTACAAATATCTTCGAAGAAAGCAGCTTTGTAGCTATCTTTCAAGCAAGCCAAAAAACTTGCTTAATTGGTTTTATGTTTTGTTTGTTAAATAAAGTTACATGAAGCAATGGTAAGCAAACAATTGCCCGATGGTTCTTGCTTTGGGGGCTAAGTCCCAAAGTATTGCTATGCAAGACTTTAGTCGAGAGATGATTACCATAGAGAAATCTGGTAGTAAAATATGATACTTATAAAAAAAAGGTTATACTTAGGGTCGGACAGATAATTTCTATGCAAAAAAAAAATATTTTGCAGTTGATTAAACTCTATTATGTTCATGGGATAGAGTAATAAGTAATTCATTAGGCTCATAATCTGAATGTTGTAGGTTCAAATCTTATTCACGCCAAATGTTATAAATGTTTTTGGTAAATAGTGGAATATAAAAAGTAATGCATCTATTATTTGTTCATTTTGGTGCACTTTTTTTTTTTTCAAATAATAAATCAATCAGGTATAAAATATATGAAAATGATTACTTATATTATGAATGGTGTAAATTAAATGATAAGGTAAATGCTTATTTATTGCGTTTAAGCAAAATGAAAACTAAATTTTGGTTATAATGTAAACAATATGATATGTAAATATAAGATATGTTTAATGGATTTTTGTTACATTGATGATCTTGAATAATCATTTATGGGATAATAAAGAGGTTGATTGGTTAAGTTTTTATAATGGCATGGTTTTTTGCATGCTTTTCCATTTGGTTATATTAACGTTAATTTACTATTTTTGGGGATCAATAATTAATGCGCATATTGAAAATAAATAATTCTCTAATTAATACGATTGCTTTTATGTTAATTATAACTAGAGCTATGAAATTGCCCATAGCCAAACTATGTTTAGTTTGTTTGGGTGGTGTAATAGTGGTAAATTATGGAAACAAACGTTTGTTTCCCAAATTGCACCCACCAATGGCCAGGTTTGCTAATGTAGTAAAGAGAACTACTAGTTAGCTTGAAACTTAGTAAGTACTAGGTTTTTTCCTTGTCATTTTATCAGAAGAATAGACACTTTGTGCATAAACCTTCGTCCTTTCTTTGTCATTTTATTGGAAGAATATGCACTTTGTGCATAAACCTTTGTCTTCAAGCCCTAGTGCACCTTCAAAGGCACTATAATAAATGACTTGACCAAAAGGCATGTTTGTCATTTTGAAGTATAAATGAAAGCCTTATTGGCGAATATTTTGGTAGTGAGTAGTAACATAGGTGTAATTCCTACTGTATCCAAAAAAATGCATTGGATGGATGCCTAGGCATTGGGAAGGAAGGACACTTTTAAGGGTGAAATGCCATGGGAAGATAACATATGTGATCCATGGATCTCTAATCAAGAAACCGTATTTGAGCAAAGTGGCACATTAGTGTGTTGTGCTATGCTTTGAATTTTCAAAACTTAGTAAACTAAAACATCTAAGTAGCTAAAGGAAAGGAAATCAATTGAGACTCCATTAGTAATGGCGAACAAAAGTGGATTAGGTTTTGTGAGAAGGTTGAGAAAGCACTTTGCACTTTTTTGGCCTTCTCTCTTCATTTAATTTGTTCAAAATTGAATGATGGAAAAATGATTTAAGGAATTGTGAAAAGGTTGGAAAATCTTGCCAAAGAAGGTGATAGCCTTATAGATTTTTTCCCATGGTTTGATTTGATAAGTAAAATGCAAATATCGTGTGTAAATTTGATCGCTTTTATGTGACCAAGGGGGACCACCCTCTAAGCCTAAGTATTCCTCAGTGATCAACAACATACAAGTACCGTGAAGGAAAGGTGAAAAGAACCCTAAGAAAGGGAGTGTAATAAAAAACCTGAAATCCAATGCAAACAATCAATCGAAGGACAAAGCAAGCTAAGTTTAAAGAGCGAAAAAGAATAAAATGTTTTTTCTTCTCTACCTTGCTATTTAAAACTTTCCACTTTAACGACGTACCTTTTGCATAATGGGTTAGCAAGTAAATGAACATAGCAAGCTTAAGCCATTAGGTGTAGGTGCAATGAAGTTGAAAGTAAATAAAGAATATAGTTATTTTCTATTTGACCTAAAATCGAATGATCTAGCCATGAGCAGGTTGAAGAGAACTTTAATGGGCCTTGGAGCACCGAACACACATATGTGGCAAAATATGTGGATGACTCGTGGCTAGGGATGAAAGGCCCACCAAATTCGGAGATAGATGGTTTTCCTCTATTGAGGTAGAGCGTATAATGTTTATGGCCTGAGGTGATCCTCTCAATGGGCTAAGGTGGCCCAAAGCTTGACCAACCCCAAGGAAACTCCAAATATTGGCCATGATTTTGTACATATAGACTTTGGGTGCTAAAATCCAAAGTCGAAAGGGTAATAGCCCAGATCATACGCTAAGGTCCTTAAGCAATTGCTTAGTGGAAAAGGAAGTAATTGAGTGGTGACAACCAGGAGGTGGGCTTGGAAGCAGCCATCCTTTAAAGAAAGCATAATAGCTTACTGGTTTAGCTTGATGGCACCAAAAATGTATCGAGGTTCAAGTGATTTACCAAAACGACAAAACCTTGAAAGCACCCACCATGTGCAATTATACAGTATTTGCATGCTCTGCAATTATAGTACTCTCATCTTAAGCTAATGGGGGGCTTATCTAGGTAAAGAAAGTGCACTCGTAATAAATGGGTGTCTATGCAATTTATTTATTTTTTCAAGTGTTAGTAGCGGAACATTTTGTAAATTAAAGAAGGTTGTTGATGACAACATTTAGAGATATGAGAAGTGAAAATGCTGACATGAGTAATAATAAATCATGTGAAAAACATGATCGCCAAAAGTTCAAGGGTTTCTACATTCAGTAAATCTACGCAGAGTGAATTAGTCCCTAAGGAAAACCCCAAAAGGCTTAGTCTAATGGGTACACAAAAGTGACGAAGTTGCTTTGGCTACTAAACCACGAGTTTTTTTCCAACTTATGAATTGGATGATTGGGCATGCCATTAAACTTCTATGAAAAAACTTGGTGGAATTGGGAGAATTTGGATTCTTTCAGTGCAAAACAAACTATACCCCAAACTGACACAGGTGAACAAGTAGAGTACACTAAGGCGCTTGAGAGAACTATGTTGAAGGAACTTAGCAAAATGACCTCGTAACCTCGGGAGAAGGGGTGCTTTCCCATCTCAAGATTAGGAAAGTGACACATACTAGGGGGTAGCAATTTTTTATTAAAAACACAAGACTTTGTTAAGTGGTAACATGATGTATAGAATTTGACACCTATTTGGTGCTAGAAGGTGAAAAGGAGAAGTGTTTTAAGCTTCAAATAAAAGCCCTGATAAATGACAACAATAATTCTAACTGTCCTAAGGTAGCGAAATTCCTTGTCGCATAAGTAGCGACTTGCACGAATGGTGTAACGACTGCCCTACTATCTCTAACATAGACTTAGTGAAATTGAATTCTCTATCAAGATGCGGAGTACCAACAGTTAGAAGGTAAAACCCCGTGCACCTTTACTATAGCTTTGTAGTGACAACCTTGATTGAAGGTGTAGGATAGGTGGGAGGTGGTGACACGTAATATTATTACCAATCTTGAAATACCACTCTTTCGTCTAAGGATGTCTAATTGCCAAAAAAGAGGTAGGACACTTCATGGTGGTTAATTTATTTGGGGCGGATGCCTCTTAAAGAATAACGGAGGTGTGCGAAGGTAGGTTCAAGCTAATATTATGACAGCTTTAGAGCATAATGGTACAAGTCTGCTTAATTGTGAGACTTACCAATTAAACAAAAACAAAAGTTGGCCAAAGTGATTCAAAAGTCTCGTGTGGAAAGGCTCTCGGTCAACGGATCAAAGGTACGTCAAGGATAATAAGCTGATGACTCCCAAGAGCTCTTGTCAATAGAGTCGTTTGGCACCTTGATGTCGATTCATCACATCCTGGGGTTGAAGAAAATCCTAAAGGTTCGGTTGTTCGCGGATGAAAATGGTACGTGAATTGGGTTTAGAACATCGTGAGACAGTTCGGTTCCTATCTACTGTTGATGCTTAAAATAGAATTGCGAGAAGTCAACCCTAATATGAAAGGACTAGGTTGGGTCAACCTATGGTGTATCGATTGTTATGTTAATAGCAGCACCAGGTAGCTAAGTTGGTATAAAAAAATTAATAAAAGCATCTAAATGGGAAATCTTTTTCCATAAAAGTTTTCATAAAAGGTGAAAGATCGTCACTTTAATAGGCGAGGGGTGTAAACATTATGAAATGTTAAACAAGGTTTATAGCTTTTGTTTAGTTTACTCGTACTAATTATCTATTTTTCATTTTTTCTATGCGAAGCGCAAAAATGTAAGATTAATACTTGTTTTTGTCAGAGGGGGGGGGGGAGGGTTAGAAGATTTGTTTTACACCCGGGGTGGGGGAGGGAGCTTAGGGTTGTTTTAAAAAAACCTTTTAACCAAAAAATGTTGCGATCTGGTTTAGGGAGAGTAAGAGAAAATTTTATTGTATGCAACATATAATATTGTTATAAAAAAAAACTCTTTACATTTTTGTGGATTCTATAATAGAGTACCCCAAAATGTAATAAGCTATTATATATTTTGGCTGCCTCTTATAACTTTTCAATTCATCGAAGAGATAGTTACAATTGTGTTATTTCTTTTTGGACCCTTTTGAATTTATCATTGAATTTTGGGGTGTTCCAGAATAATTATTTTAATATAAAAAATTGGACAGTGCATAACAAAATTCTACCATTTCCAAGATGTGTTCTTCCTCAAGTATTATGGTTTTGAAGTTGATTTTTGTGTTTATTTAAAAGTTTATTCAATTCTTTTGAAGCTTTAAAAGAGATGCATTGATTTCATTTAATAAAAATAGGAGAAAATAAGCTACTAGTGATTATATGTTGGCAAAAAAACTCATTTCAATTTCAAATGTAATGATGCACACTGCTTAGCATAACAAAGAAGGGCAAGATTAAGAAAATTTGTGACAAGAGGGAGTTTATTTCTTTCTATAGGAGTATATCGATTGCATCAAGGTAGCACATGGTTCAAATATAAGCTCAAGTATAAGATTGAGTATTGGTCTTGGTATTGAACTTGGTAGATATTTGAGTAGAGAAACGAAAAATGGGAAAAACAAAAAGTGGAAATAACATAAATTTAATACATGTAGTTTTAATTATAGAACTAAGACAAAAAAAAATAGCAATATAGATGAGTGAAGAATGAAATAAGGGATGGAGGCCTGTGAGAAGGCTCCAAAGATCAAGTAATTTGCTCTAAATCTATAAATTAATAAGTTATTGAAGAGAGGTCGAAAGCAAAATCAACAAAGGTGGCTTGAAATGGCATTCTTGTCATTTGCCTAATAGACTACACTCCCCCCTCGATGGTAATTTCAAAGTTGAGGTGGGAAAGCATAAATGAAAAATGGGAGGGCGCTAGCAATAGGGGCTTAGCTCTCTCTTCGAAATAAGAAAAGGGCCCAATAGGAAGTGTTAAGTTAACCAAGATATACTTCCTATGGCCTAATTGAAGACTACTACAAATATATTACCATCTATAATATACTACCTCGTCACACATTTCTGTAATTTGAGTATACAAAACATTTTTTATGTGATATTATTTCGAGCTAATGGTGAAATAAATTATTCTTGTCTCAAAAACAAAAACCTATTTTTCGATCTTTGTGGTAGGAAAAATTATTTGCACTCACAGTTTTTGAATTGCTTTTATAACTAACTTGCTTTGGAAAATACCAATACAATAGGTTTACATTGGACATCATAATATTAGAACAATGAAAATATATAACAAATCCCATATGACGGAAAAACATATATAAGATGATTATATTCAAATTGTACATAAAGTCTACGAATTTGAACTCACTACAAAAGAAAGGGTGCTAATTCTTACTTGTAAGTGCATGCTTGCACTTACTTAAATAGTATTGTTTTTGGTTTTATTGGGTGTAGCACGATAGGACATCAAAAGGCTTCCAATTAACCAAACAAAACTTAGCCAAGTACTAAGTTTTTCGGTTTTGTTTATTTTAACTTAGATGAACCATAATGAATTATGTAAAACCCTTTTCCATGAAAGAAGAAGGGGGCCATATCCCTAAAGAAAAAAATGTTATAGAGAAATGTCAAAGGAGGCGCCCTTTCCTACCTTAGTTTCATTCTACCCCTATATTTGATTGGCAATTACTTTCTATGAAGGAAGTACAATTGAAAAACATATATATATGGGCCCATAAATAAATAATGTTTGATTTATTTAAGTCATTCCAATCTGATTATGTAAGTATGGATTATTATAGATAAATTACAACAAATAATCGAATCCATGTCAAACACAAGGGATATGAATCATCATAAAGAATCAAATTTCATTTATTATAAATAAACTCTACCACCCTTAAATATATTTTCTTTTTCTCTATATTACCTTTTTGTGCGTGGTTCTTTAGTTTGAAGAGCCCATAAGCATTTTGTAGCATATGCCTATAGCAATGTTACAATATAAGCTTATATGGTTTCTATTATTATCTTGGAGAACAAAGCCCTAAGAAAAAAAACCAAATGTCATTCAGCTTTTGATGATCTTAATTGTAGTGTGGGAGGATACTAGAAATAATTGATACCACGATTACTATGTTTTTTGGGTACCTCCTTTGAAAAAAAAATCCTTATAGGTAGGCCTCCAAAATGAAAGCAGAATAGAGGTGATCTAATTGTATAGTGGGCCAACTATTAAACTTTACCTAATATAAATTAAACTATTTTTTTTTAAGGAAGGAGTGTAAGTAAAAAATTGGTAGCCACACCTTAATAAATAGGGGAGTACACTTAGAAAATAACCTTGTAAAAGCTGAAAAGAAACTAGATACTTGATTATAAAAATGAGCTAGCCTTTTAGCATGCCAATTCTTGCCTTTGCTCTTGTCATTGCTAGAAAATAGACAAGTTAAACATGGCCATTTCATAGCAATGATGATGAAATTGCCTACTTTATGACATATAACCGTTATATAAAGTAATATGGAGCAAAGATTGCTCTGCTATAAAATAAAACAAATTAGGCTAAAAGAAATACACTCATGCAAAATCCATGATTGGTTGGACTTCAAGCTTGTTGATTGAAAACCTAAAAAAGAAATCCTATAAATCATCATATATAGTAATATAACACCCTTTTATCATATCTACTATTTGAGCAATAAAAAAAGGCTATTTGTGGCATTATTAGGTTAAGAAGGGACATGTAGTAGTTTTAAGGGAGATGGATTATAGTATTTACAAATAACACAGGCCTTGTTATTGGCAAAAGCTTAAAGCTCAAGAGGGTGGTGGCGTGGCTTATGTATGATACAAAGGTTAGGCTACCCCCTTTTTTTTTTATGAAAAGGGTAGGTAGTTTTTGTTTTGGGCTAAAGCCCAAAAATTGTAAAATGTCATAATAATTTTCAATGTGACACGTCATTGGCCATAGACAAGAAAAAGACACCCACTAAATAAGGTTTATTTTGAGAAGAACGGGGATAAAAAGAAGTAGCAAGGAAATATCATAATATTTGGTAATGATGATAGGGCTTTTGTACAAAAAGACGAGGTGAGTAAAAGCAAAGTGAAGGTTAAATAGTTGGGCCCGCACATGTAGTTTCAACCTTGGCAAATAATGAAGAAATTCAACCCACTTTTTATACTTATTGAGGCCAAAGGATTTCTCTTTAATGCACTTGTTGAATAAAATAACACCAAAAAAATCTATCCAAATATAATTTTTAGTTATATAGAAATGGTAATGGGGATCCTTAATCTGTGGAACACCTAAATAGATCTTATAGAGTTTTTAAGTAAAGAAAAAGAATTTATGAAATCTTTTTGAGATGAGATTGAGTATAAAAATGCTTATAGGCTCAGAGGGGTCTAAAATAGTAGGATTTAGACCTAGTTTTGTGGACTCAGAAATCAAAGCATAGCCAGGCAAAACAACTTTTGATAAAAATGGTATTGGTTAAAATCTTGAGAGAGATAACCTTTTTTTTTAAAAAGTAAAAGTTGTTGTTAAGTGGGTAAGATTACTAGTAGAAAATAATTCAACAGATTTGAGACGAACTTTTAAAGCATTTTTATAATGATCAAGAAATTGAAGATTAAATTCAAAGGATTTATTATTGATAAGAATAGGAAAAACTTAGAAAGGGTGCAACCAATATTTCTTAAAATTTTTTGGTTGCACACATTTATGAATTCAATTTTTGCATTTCCATATAGCAACTTTCATAATGCGGAAATGTGCTATAAATAAATAAATTTATAAACCTACACAACGCTTGCGCCAAAAGAACTGAGGTCCAAATCTTTTGCACGAAAGGGGTTAGGTAAATAATTACATGTTGGTGCAAAAGTTTGTTTGCAATAACAGTAAGTAGTTTAACTACTTTGTTTTTGAAATTAAAAGGCTAATGAAATTAGATAGATTATGTTATGTTTTATAAGTTTTGGAGCTTCATACTACGAAGTCTTTAGACTATTGTAAAGAGAAATAGTATGTTTTATCAACATAATGATGAAAACTGACTATAACATTTAAGGGTTTGGTCAAGTTATTTAGCTCGATTGGAAATATTTGTCAATATGACAATATGTTGTTTTATAATGATAAAATTTCCTATTAAAAAAAAATCTAATAATAATAAAATCCAGTTACATCTCTGAAGGTTACTACGCCCTTCGGCCTCTTAACATTGATGAGGGCGACCTTAAGAGGCCAAAGGGTGCAACAGAGCACGTAGACTTCCATTTCATCATTAGAAAACGTAAAAATGTTTCTTCAAAATAGGCTAAAATAGGGGGTTTGGGGCTGAGCCCTATGTCTTTTAACTAAAGGTTTGAAAAAGCGAAAAGGGCCAATTTATATGACTAAAGATATGAGGTTCGAAGAATAACTCTTTTTCTCTTACACAATACACATCACTTCAGGTCTATAAACTAACTAAGCTTCCTCTTAGCTAGCTATTTGAGCCAATGTCTTATCATACAATTCTTAAAACCCTAGTTTGATGAATTAAAGATGAGTTGATTTCCAAAGGGATCTTTTTGTCAAAGCTGCTAGTACGAGATGCAACTGCTAGAAATAAGGTCCTAATAGAATTGTCATGTAGCATGATGCAAGGTCGACCTGCATTATTTGTGTTATGTGCTTTATTATTTAAGAAATAAAAACTTGACAAACATACCATTTGTTTAATTTTTAAAAAAAAACCAACATCACTTACTTGAATTTAAGGTATGTTAAGAAAAAGAGGAGAAAGACTTTAAAAAATAGTAATAATGATCCTATGCTAATTAAACAAATTATTATATAGAAGAAAGCCCAAGAGATTGAAAAATAATCTCCATATATTCTTTTATTTCATTCTAGTGGCTTGAAAAATCGACAATGGCGACAATTCAAAAATAGGTTATGTATTTTTCAAGGTAGAACTTTGCTTCAAACAAATTGTAGAGGAAAACTACCATATATATATATAAGGTGGTTTTATTACACAATTTTCTTTTAGCACAAGTCCCACTTGTATCTTGTACTTAATTAAAAAAACACCAGATAATACATGGTCACAATTGTTACCTTTAGCCTTTTACAAGCAAAATCTAGTTTTATAATTTGGACTCCAATCTACTTTAGTCAATCATATGGATATAAAAATAGCTATTGATTTAGAAACAATATCAATATTTCAACAATTTTTTGAGCTTATCTTTTACTCGTATAATTTTTATGTTTTTGTTTAAATTAGCCAATACGAGTATAATCTATCGGCAAAAATGGTTGATGATGTCCAAGCATGGGCACAATGTAGCCTTATCCTTTTATGTTTGATTTGCTATAGGATAAAAGATGGAAAGATTTAATAGGGTGACTTAGTCACTAAAGGATAACCACCTAGTAACTAAGGGGCCTGCTTTGTTAATTAAGGCCATAAGCTTGATCGACAAAGCTAGGGCATTTTACAGCAAAGTTTTTTTTCTCATTTGGAAAATCACAACAAAAATTGGAAAATTCCTACAAAAAAATTTTGTTGCCAAAAACAATGCTCCTGAAGATTGTCAAGATTTGAGCTAATAGATGATTTGTTCTTATGGCAAATAACGAGATTTGAACCCATGTTTTCAAATTCACAATCTAATATTTTCACCTATTAAGTTATACTCACCATTTTACTTTCCAATTTATACATTAGGATACTCGCTATCAAATTCGAATCAAGAACCCATAGGAACAGATTTTGAGATTGTCATGTCTACCATTTTCATTAAGCAAGTATGCTCACTATCGGACTTGAACTAATAACCCATCGGAACAAATTTTAAGTCTGTTGTGTTTACCATTTTCACCAAGCTTAAGCAAGCAAAACATAGAGTGAAAACACAATCTTTCTATTATGTTTCATTTTTGCCATTTTCTTTTTTAGACACTCCTGGCTTATAGTGTGAAGCTTACCTTGGCTTGGCTAGACTTGTAGCATTTTTTTAAATATTTGAAAAAATATATATTTTGTTGCACTCTCTACCCCAAAACGTGGAAAGCCCTCTTTTTATTGATTTATATCAATCTATCTTAGATCCGAAATAGTGCCGAAAAAATGACTTAATTTAATCTGACCATGGTTGTAAAAGTCTTGGAAATGGCAATGATTTTTGCACAACATGGAAAATACTTCAATAAAAGGGTCCTTTCCTTACTTTTTTTTAAAAAAAAAAATCTTTTTCCTTGTTGAAGGTTAAAGAAAAGTAATAAAGTTTCAAAATGAAAATAAAAAATGCATAACAAAAAAATTTTGGGCTTTGTTTTATGTGGATTCACTCTCTATATAATATGATATAGTAAGAGAAATTAGGTTAGCAAAAAAATCTCTATGTATATTTCATTTTATAGTCTTGCAATAACTATGCTTAAAGCTAAAGGCTTTAGCCTTTTATCTTCCATAGTGTTTGTCAAGCAAATAAAGGCTTCGTTTAGCTAGGGGTTTTTTTTTCTGCTAATTTGCTCTACAAACAAGATGGGAAAAAAAGATTTTTTTTGTCTATTTGATTTCCTTCCATCACTTAAATGGCCTTGTGAACTTTTGTTGAGCAAAATAACAATTGCATATGCCATTGGCAACTTTCACAAAGACTGATAGAATGATAATAACAACGTAGCCAAGCTTGTTCTGCCCGTTGTGCAAAATTTTTTTGGTCTAAAACCACTTAGTAAAAAGAACTCTTTTATTTTCAGCACTCATTATAGATGGTGGGTAGATTACTAAAATAGAATAATCCAAGATGACCCATCTTTCAACGGCATATAGTAAACTCTATTGGATGCACTAAAAACTCGTTTTGTTGGGCTATGTTATCAATTTACTAGGAAAGCCATCATCTAAGTCTTGGCTCATATAGCTGTCACCTGAAATACAATTAATTATTATATTTTGGGTCACAATTTAAAAAATGTTTTATGTATGTATTTATTAATTGTAACTTTACCTTTGCTAAGTAGTTGTGTAGCACGTGCCTTTAGTCATTTTCTTAGTTGATAAGGAATTACTATAGTCACAAGCACGTGTGTTTCATTATCTTTTATTTTTATCTTTGATTGTTTTTTATGAAGTTGCATTGGAAGCCGATGCTTTTTATATAAAAATGGCTCCATGGATTTTTTTCAGAGATGTTTGACACTTCTTTGGGCTTTTTTGGTGACCATGAAGTCATCGGATGAATTGTTGGATAAATAGATTATCTAGATACTACAGTTTCTCTGTGACAAAATGGACTTGACTCATTCTATGAAACGAACTCCCTTAGAGCACCATAGCATGTCAAGAAAGAGGCATACCAAATGTAGCCAATAATATCCTTGGTCGTGCTTTGACCGTGTCTTGAAACATAGGTGAGACCATAGGTCACAAACGTAAGGTGGAGGAGGTATCCCAAACTTGGCACGTTAGGCAAGGTGTCATGTAAAGGCTAGATAATGTGGTGCTCCCTCCCACATATGGGCACCAAAAGGGCGCATATGCCCGAACAAATGGGGGGCTTGAATCCGATAATTAAAGACAACACACCACTATGTTAATGCTGGTTATTGGAGATAACTCTATTCAATTATTTTTAGGATGGGAAGGAGTAGTTCTTGCTCCATATTTGTTAATTAATTTTTGGTTTACACGGCTTCAGGCCAATAAAGCAGCTATAAAAGTTATGCTTGTCAATTGAGTAGGTGATTTTGGATTAGCTATTGGGATTATAAGCTGTTTTATTATTTTTCAAATAGTAGATTTTTTGACTTGTTTTTCTTGTGTTAGCACCTTTTCTAAACCTTATCATTATTAATTTTTTTGCAATATGAAATTTCATGCCGTAATTGTTATTTGTATTTTACTTTTCATTGGTGTTGTTGGAAAATCTACACAAATAGGATAACATACTTGGTTACCTAATGCAATGGAGGGTTTTTGAATAAATACTTGAGGGCTCTCATGTGCCATTAAGTGCATTCCAACAATCTCACTGTATGTTGGAATTGTCAACTGAGTGAGAGTCCTTATTGGAAAAATATTTCATTTTGACTAATCAACACAAAACCTATAAGAGAAGGCCAAATCCACTTAGCAAAAAAGGCTAAGGGAGCTCTATTCTATAGGATCTTTGGAGCTCTTATTTGAAATAAATCTTATCCTTGGAAAGAGAAGTCAGTCGAATTCACTTGAGGTATGAAGCACTATTTTGTCGTGAAGGTTTGGTCATTTTAAAAAAGATTATATAGTCTAGATGTGCGAGTCTTAGAAAATGGAAGGATCTGTACAAGTTTCGGGCATGTAGAGGAACTTTATATCAAATCAAATACTAATCATTTTGCTTGTAAGCTTCATTTGGAGGGAGTGGATATATATATATTCCAACACAACCTGGTGTTCCATTCTAACAAGGCCAAATTATCATCTTGAGCCCAATCTTATCATCATTGTTACCAAAGCGCTGCATGTTGAATCGATCTACCAAGATTTACTTTAAAGAAGCTCAATTTGTTTTTCTTTTGTTTTGCAAAATATATTTTCAAAAGTGTGAAAATGGGGTTGAGATGGCATCAAATTCATATATGCATAAAAGAGAAAGATCATCTTAGTTGTTAAGAGCACAATGGCCATCTTATAGATTTTTGGGAGAGTCTTTATTTCATAAGTGGAAGATCCAATCCCTATTCTTGTTAAGCTCACTAGCTCATTACCCAATACTCCAAAATCTTTATTTTATGGCCTTGTAGAAACGTAAAAGCTTGAAGAATAGCCCACTCTAGTATTCGTTCTAATTCATGCAACTACTATGGTAACAACATGCGTTATTATGATAACAAGGTGCTCTCCTTTATTTGAATATCCACCCAATGCTTTGATTGTTATTACTTTCATAGGAGCTATGACGTCATTTTTCGTGGCAACTACTGGAATATTACAAAATGATTTAAAGAGGGTCACAGCTTATTCAATTTATAGTCAATTAAATTATATGATCTTTGCCTATGGCATTTCCAACTATTCTGTTAACGTATTTCATTTAATGAATCACACATTTTTTTAAGCATTACTTTTTTTGAATGCAAGTTCAGTGATTCATGCCATGTCAGATGAGCAAGATATGCGTAAGATGGGAGGGCTTGCTTCTTTGTTACCTTTTACTTATGCTATGATGTTTATAGGCAGCCTATCTTTAATAGGTTTCCCTT
>Ga0116227_10012320_pt1 | contig 13963 bp, 14 predicted proteins | sample S1TSphgellanicum_FD_89693 | JGI IMG/M metagenome (GOLD analysis project Ga0116227, IMG submission 89693) | Host-associated microbial communities from peat moss isolated from Minnesota, USA - S1T2_Fb - Sphagnum magellanicum MG | ecosystem: Host-associated > Plants > Peat moss > Unclassified... | reverse complement strand
GAACCAGCTATCTAATGGATAGTATAAAATAGGCTCATCCGTACGCCACGAGTGCGGGTAGCTGTGCTCGTATTTCTTAACGTCGAAAGCCTTGTTATCGGTTTTTAGTTTGATCGATATTAAAACGTCTGTACCCTTAAAATCAGGTACATTCCGTTCTTCTTGGCTGTAATATTCGTCCTTAACGCATTTACCTGCAAAATCAGTCACTTCGTCTACAAACTTACCTTGTTTGTTAACTAAAGGAACTTCTTTACCATTCTCATCTAAAACCATTACTGATGGCACGCCGTTTTCTCTTGCGACACGAAAGTCATCAGCTCCAAATATTGAAGCCGTGTGTACGATACCTGTACCATCAGATGTAGTTACAAAATCTCCAGCGATAACACGGAATGCGTTCTTTTCAAGATCTTCGTTAATTACATAAGGCATTAACTGTTCGTAATGAATACCAACTAATTTTTCACCAGCGAAGTAATGACTATCAGTTTGTGCACCAAACGAGTAAGGAATAGTTTTATAAGGTATCGATTTTGACGTCTTTAAGTCAAAATCAGCAAATGCTTCATTTTCAAAAACACGATGGTACTTTTTAGAATCAAATACTTTTTCTTGTAAATCATTTGCAAGAATTACTGTAATAGGTGCTCCAGTATATTGATTGAAGGTTTTGATAGCCGTGTAAGCTATTTTATCACCAACTGCCAAAGCACAATTTGATGGTAAAGTCCATGGAGTAGTTGTCCATGCTAAGATGTACAAATCGGTATCAACTCCTTCGTACAAAAATTCAGAATCCTTATCACGCTTAACCTTAAATTGAGCAGTGATAGATGTATCCTTCACCATTTTATAAGTACCCGGCTGGTTCAGCTCATGCGAGCTCAATCCTGTTCCTGATTTTGGCGAATACGGTTGCACGGTATAACCCTTGTATAACCAGCCTTTTTTATAAAGCTCACTCAGTATCCACCAAAGCGATTCAATATATTCGTTTTTGTAGGTGATATACGGGTCGTCAAGATCAACCCAGTAACCCATTTTCTCGGTCAGGTCGTTCCAAACATCGGTATAGCGCATCACCTCCTTGCGGCAGGCATCGTTATAATCATCTATCGAGATCTTTTTACCAATATCGTCCTTGGTGATACCTAACGATTTTTCAACCGCAAGTTCAATAGGCAACCCATGTGTATCCCAACCGCCTTTACGTTTAACCTGGTACCCTTTAAGCGTTTTATAACGGCAAAAAATATCCTTAATACTCCGCGCCATAACGTGATGGATCCCCGGCATGCCATTGGCACTCGGCGGACCTTCATAAAACGTGTACGGCTTACTGGCCGGCCTGCTCGTAATACTTCTCTCGAATATGTTGTTCTGTTTCCAAAACTCCAGTACTTCGTTCCCTATTTGCGATAGATTAAGCTGCTTATATTCCTTGTACATCAATACGGTACCTCAATTTTTAAGAGGTGCAAATTTAAGGAATTTAATATAAAAAAGGGAAGTTTTTTGGTTATCCGAATCCGTTTTTAAACTAACCAATTCTCAAACTATGTCATTACGAGGAACGAAGCAACCGCACGGAAGCCGGGCAGCATATAAGTTGTTTGGGCGTTACCTGCGGCCCGGGCTATCCGCTCATACTGCGCAGGCCTTAGCCACGGGCCGGTATCCGCTCCTATCCCTAACGCAACATTTTGTTAAAAAGTAACCACTCCCCGAAACAAAGCCCAAACCCCATGCGTATAACTCTACGTATATCAAGGATAAGTGAGCAGGCAACCCCATAATTCAAACTAACGTTAAACACTGATAAAAGAACTTCGATATGAAAAAGATGCTACTTGTACTTGTAATGGCCGCCCTATCCATCACCGCTTGTAAAAAGGACTATCCCGATCACGTTAACGCCATAACATCCATAGTAGGGAACTGGCGCGCCAGCGAAGATTTAACCATTTACTACAACAACGGCACCGAAGCTTACCGCAAAACCAACGCCGTTGCTCCATCAGGCAGTTATTATTATGCATTTCAGGATAACAGTGCCATGAGCCTGTACACCTACAACACCACAACAGCAAACTATACCCAAACTGCCAACTACACTTACTCTATCGATGGTGTAAACCTAACCTATAAAGCAGGTAGCACATCAACCACCAACCGCTTCGATTTTAAAGGCGAAAACAACATGAGCTTCACCCAAAACTACAGTGGCAACATCACCTATACCGATGCCGCCAACACCACCCACACTGCCGATTCGTACACGGTAATACACACGTACACCAAATTTTAGTACGTTTGCGGTACCATGAATTTAAAGTACCGCAAACCACTCATTTTATTTGTAGCCAGCTTTTTATTAATAGGCGTGGGAATGGCCTGCAAAATATGGCACCTGCTCCCCATCAACCTATCCGGAACCATTTTTGGCGCAGGCATGCTGGTGCAGTTATTCTCTATTCTGTGGTTGATTTTTGTGATCCTGAAGCCGGAGAAGAAGTAATTATAAATATACTGCCTTTAAATTGAAGAAGACTTGGATGAAGGTTCTTGTTCATTTGCCATGAATTAAATGACAAATTTGAGGAAAAGTGTTTATTTTATGAGTGATGCTACGGTTCCCCAGCCAATATCCTTTTTTATTTCGTAGGCAATTGGCCTTGTAATTCCTTTTTTATTTATCTGACTTTGTAAATACTTTTGAACTTTCTCAGGATTGTCAAGGTAAATATAAACGTCGAGGAAAGTGTCATTATACAGATGCCCAATGTAATGTGCTATTGCAAGTGTTTTTATTTCTTTTAGAAGTTGGTCTTCAAATCTATTTGCAATATCTGATTCTTGTTTATTTGGTAATCCGTTTTCGGTACAGTTCTTCGATTCAAGCGCAATATTAATTTTAAGGCACCAAGGATAGGCTGTTTTATTATTGAAGTTTTTATAAGCTTTATTGATTGATCCAATAACAGGCTTGCCATTGGGAAGCTGAGCTTCTAAAACAAAAAATTTTTCACCGGGAAATACAGTCTTATTCTGAGCCTTACTGCTAAAAACAGAGGGTAAAAAGGACACTAAAAGTATTGTAACGACTTTGAAAGAATTATTCATGTGGTTAGCTAATAGCATATTTAAAACAATATTTTACTGATACAACACGCATAAGTACCGCCATCCCTAATAAATCCCCCTGTTACTCCCACCATCAATCGGAATCGTAGTCCCCGTAATATAAGCCGCCTGTTCCGAAGCTAAAAAGGCAACCAGCGCAGCCAGCTCTTCCGGCTTGCCAATGCGGCCAACAGGTATCCCGGCGGTTTTCTCTTTAAGTGCCGCTTCATAGTCCCCGGCAGGCAAAGTCTCCTTAACCCGACCGGTCAGTATCAATCCCGGAGCAACGTTGTTCACGGTTATCCCATAAGTCCCCACCTCATCGGCCAGCAGCTTAGCCATCCCAACCACACCCATCCGCATACTGGTTGATAACACCGAATTTGCCATCACCGATTTCACCGATGCGCTGATGATATTAATGATCCTGCCGCTGCCCGACTTTCGCATGTGCGGTATTACCATCCGGCTTGTACGTGCTACGCTCAGCAGGTTTTGGTTAAAGGCTGCAAGCCATTGCTCATCATCAAAAGTTTCAAATTTATTAAATGGTGGTCCACCGGCGTTATTCACCAAAATATCAATGCCGCCATAGGTTTTAACGGCCTGGTCAACTATATGCTGCAGCTCATCGGGCCGGTTCACATCAACAGGTACGGCAATAATATTCGGCTGACTGGTTTCCTTGCTGATCTCGGCGGCGGTGCGTTTCAACTCAGCCTCATCGCGCGATCCTATAACCACCATCGCGCCTTCATTAGCCAGTGTTGTAGCTACCGCGCGGCCTAAACCCTTACTGGCAGCCAGCACCAGTGCCACCTTGTTTTGCAGATGTAAATTCATAGTAAAGTAAACTTAGCAATATAAAAACACCTAAATTAATTTAATACGTATATAACATTAAATATAAAACGTTATCTTTATCATAATCAAATACGTTACAATGAAAACAGTATTGGCCCTAATTGCAGGTTTCGTAGTTACTTCGAGTGTTTACCTGTTAATAACAACCCTTTTGTTTAAAGAGTCTTTTTCTGATGAATTGCCACCGGCAGTAGCTTCAGGATTAGGTTCCGTAGCAATAATGATCCTGCTTCTAAATAGAAAAAGAATGCAGCTGATCCCGATAAGAGTAAAAAAACACTAAATATCCTGAGCCTCGTTATTAATAACGGGGCTTTTTCTTTTATCAATAAATTTCTCGGCGCTTAGTAAAAAGGCAGGCAACAGGGTAAGGTTACATATCATGGCTACCAGTAAAGTTACCGATAACAATATCCCCAAAGCAACCGTACCCCCAAAGGTTGATGCCGCGAAAACGCCAAACCCAAAGAATAATATCGTAGCGATATAGATCATGCTGATCCCTGTTTCGTGAATAGTATCACTGATGATTTGCGAAATACTTTTGCTCGTCGTGCGCAATTCGTTGCGATAACGGGTTAAAAAGTAAATGGTCTGGTCGGATGAGATCCCCATCGCGATACTGAATATCAAAATAGTGGACGGCTTAAGCGCAATGCCCAGATAACCCATCAACCCCGCTGTAATTACCAGCGGGATCAAATTTGGTAATATCGAAATAGCGATCATCCGGATCCCACGGAACAAGATCCACATCACCAAAGCGATTAGCACGATAGCTAAACTCAAACTCTCATAAAGGTTTTTTACCATATAATTGGCGCCCTTTACAAATATTACACTGCTTCCCGTTAGCTCAACATGAAACTTGGCCGGGTTAAATATCGAATCTATCCGTGGCCTTAGTTGTGCAAATACCACGTTCAGTTTCTTCGAGCCAATATCTACCATCTGGAAGCTTACACGTGTAACCTGCTTGGTACTATCTAAATAATTGCGCAGCATGTTTTTACCCTTCCCGGCATTGGCGGCATAGCTTAAAATAAAGTTTTGCTCCATACCATCCGGCAAACGGTAATAACTGCTATCGCCACCATAAAATGCCTGGGTTGAGTATTTTAAAACCTGGGTCAGGGATATGGATCGACTAAACTCCGGGTAAGCCGAAATCATACTCTCCAGCTTCTCCACCTTGCGGATGGTTCCTAAATTCATCAGGCCATTCTTCCGTTTTGAATCAATGCTCAATTCTAACGGTAAAACTCCCTTAAAGCTCGATTCAAAAAATTTCAGATCGGTAAAGGTGCTGCTCTTTTTAGGCAGGTCATCAACAATATAACTGTTCACATTGATCTGTAGTAAACCGTAAGTGCTCACCAGCAATAACACAACAACACCAACATAAATAGCCGGGCGTTTGTGATGCACTAAGTAGTCTATCTTGGTTAAGATAGCTCTGATCAGTTTTCCATCCTTAATGCTTCGCTGGTTTTTACCTGGCGCGGGCAGGTAACTAAATATAATGGGAATCAGTATCAACGTAAGCGCGAAAGTCGTCATGATACCTACCGATGCCACCAAACCAAACTCGGTTAAAATCTCGCTTTTGGTAAAGCACAATACACCAAAGCCAATTGCCGTAGTTACGTTGGCTATGAAAGTGGTGATGCCAACTTTCTCTATAACAATATGTAACGCGCCCATCTTATCCCCGCTCAAGGCAAACTCGTAATAGTATTTATTAAGCAGGAAAATACTGTTCGGTATCCCGATGATCACAATCAACGGCGGAATAATCCCGGTTAACAAAGTGATATTATATCCCATTAAAACCAGCAAACCCAAACTCCAGATCACCCCCAATATTACCACCACAACTGAGAATAATACCGGGTACAGTGAGCGGAAAAAGATCAACAATATAAATGCAGTGATCCCCAGCGATAATCCCAAAAACAACACGAATTCGTGCGAAACCAGTTTGCTCACAACCGTGCGGATATAAGGCTGCCCCGAAATATGAACTGTAATATTCTGTTTGGCCTCAAAAGGTTTAACCTCGGCTAAAATGGCCGCTATTACTTTATCGCGTGTAGGAGTGTTTAATATCCTGGTATCCAATGATATCGCCATCAGCGTTGATTGCTTATCACCACTCAATATCAAACCTTTATAAAAAGGCATTTGGTAGATCTGGTTTTTTACACTGTCAACCTGTTGTTGCGATGTTACGGTATCTTTTATTAAAGGTTTTAATACAAATTTGTGCTCAGCAGTATCTTTCTGCAGCTTATAAATATTAGCCAGCGACACTACACCCGTAATACCCTTGATATTGTGGATCCTGTCACCCAAACGGTACCAATCATTAAAAAAATCTTTCTGGAATAGGTTTGGTGATTTTACACCCAAAACCATCGCGGTAGCGTCCTCACCAAACATTTTTCTAAACTTGGTAAAGTTGATGTAGGCCGAATCCGTTACCGGGAGAATTTTGCCCGCGTTATAAGTCAATTTTACCTTGCTGGCCTCAAAACCCATAAAAGCGCTTAATCCTAATACAATAAAAAGTATGAGCAGTCGGTTTTTAAGTATCAGGTTGGCCAGTTTTTTCCAGATCATATATCACGTAACAATTTAATAACGGGCTGCAAACCTACGAAATTTGCTTTAAACAATATTTATTGAACGATATTGTGACAATATGCTACTTTAGTGTACAATGAATAAACTGTGGAAAAGCTTTGGTTACGCGTTTAAAGGATTGGCCTATGCTTACCGTACGCAGCTCAATTTTCGCATCCATTTAGCTGTAACCGCGGTAGCTTTATTATTAGGCTGGTACCTTAAACTATCCGTAAACGAATGGCTTTGGATATTGCTTTGCATCACCACCGTATTATCTGCTGAATTGATCAATACCTCCATCGAAACTTTAACAGATCTGGTTTCGCCTGGTTTTAACGAAAAGGCCGGCCATGTAAAAGATATTGCTGCCGCCGCCGTTACCATAACTGCGTTGTTTGCCGTTGTAACGGGATGTATTATTTTTATCCCCAAGCTTATCCTGTTTTTCCATGCTGCATAAAACCCGTGGCATCGTTTTTAAAACCACCAATTACGGCGAGAGCAGTGTAATTGTACAGGTATATACTGAAAAATTCGGACTGCAATCTTACATCATCAACGGCGTTAAAAAGCCACGCGCCAAAATCAGTCGGAATATGTTGCAGCCGCTGTATTTGTTAGATATGGTGGTTTACCATAAATCGGCAGGGAGCATCCAGCGTATTTCTGAATTAAAAAATGTACCTGTACTAAACAATATTGCTTACGATGTGGTAAAAACCAGCATCGTGATGTTTTTGAACGAGGTGCTTTACAAATCCGTAAAACATACCGATCCCGACGAAAACCTGTTCGGCTTCGTCTTCCACGCTATAGAGTGGTTGGATCACGCCAGTGAAGGCCTCGCCAACTTCCATATGTTGTTTTTATTAAAGCTTACGCGATACATGGGCTTTTACCCGGAAGTGAACGTTGATATCAACGCCGATTTTTTTGATATGAAAGAAGGCGTTTTCAAACGTTATAAGCCCGATCACGCTTTATACTTATCCCCACCACATACCCAAAACTTTAATAAGCTGCTGCAATACTCGTTCGAAAACATGCATCAGTTGAAGCTTGCTAAAGATGAGCGCCGTTACCTGATAGCCAAATTATTGGAATATTACGCTCTGCATATTGAGAATTTTGGCTTCGTACATTCGCACGAAATTCTCGAAGAGGTACTGAATTAAGCGCTTTTAGCCACCACCTTACTGATCACCTTTTCCAGTTCGTCAATATCAAAAGGTTTAGCCAGGTAAGTATCCGCACCAGCGTTAGCAGCCAGGGTATGAATATCGTTATTAGCCGAGAAATAAATTACCGGGATGCTTTTATAGCGATCATCGGCCTTTAATATCTGCGTGGCCTGTATGCCACCCATATCGGGGATCCAGTTATCCATCAGGATCACGTCAGGCTCAATGCCCAATACCTTCTCCAAAATATCGTTGCAGTTGGTAAAGGTATGAACCTCCCAGTTTTTTTCTTCTAAAATGTAAGTACAGATAGAAAGGATATCTTCGTCGTCGTCAAAAATGATCACTCGTTTAGGCGTGTTGGCAGGCATTATTCGGAACAGGTTTTAGATGTTGATCAAAAGGAAACTTATCAGCTAAATAACTAATACACATAAGTATTAAAAAGGTTTTGAAAAATGGTGTTTAAGTAAAAATAAAAAAAGTGAAAAAACATTTTGCTAAATTAAGAATGACTTCTATATTTGCAGTCCCAAAACGAACGAGGCATTAGTCTTAAAGTTAAAAGGAAAAGGGAGTTTAGCTCAGCTGGTTCAGAGCATCTGCCTTACAAGCAGAGGGTCACTGGTTCGAACCCAGTAATTCCCACCAAAAGCCTAACAGAAATGTTAGGCTTTTTTTGTTATGTTCAATTCTGTATTTTCACAATTTCTATTGTCACTTTAGCCAGGTAGCATTATATTGGCTGTAAGGATCAATTAAGCTACACTATGATTAAACTATTACCGTTTCGCTTATCAGCTTTTTTAGCTGTCTTATCAATAATATTTATCTTAAACGGATGTTCATCTGGAAGTAGTAAAACTGATGAGCCGGTACCAGCTACAGGTATTATTATTGGCAAAATTAATCCGAAGGGTGGAGCCTCAAGCGTTACGGCGTACATGGGTAATAATGGTTATACTGTTACGCCAGATACCGCGGGCAAATTTAAAATAACAAATGTAATACCTGGAGTTTATACAGTGTTTACTGCAAATGTGTATGGCTATGATTACCCTGTCCCGTATAGTCTTAGCGCTACTGTAACTGCAAATAATGTAGCTGATGTAGGCACATTTGTAATGCCACTATCGCAATTAGGGCGTTTGGACTTTACAATTGATAACGGTACATACGGGGTAAGCGGCAAACCTTATGTTACGTGTAACTATACATCCCCCAATTTAAATATCAGCGCGGTTGGCAATCCTGAGGGTACACCGGTTACATTATCTATAGCATTAGATAATATAACTGGTGTGGGGCAATATAATATTGGTCATACCTCAACATCAAACATGCGCGTTTCGCAAGGAAAAACAAATCCAAACGTTTGGAGCACACTAAACGGTGGAAGTGCTTATGTTATCATTACTGAACTTAATATTGCCGAAAATAAAATTTCAGGGACATTTGCTGCATCTGCTTTAGTGCCCGAGAGTAATGCTACTGGTAATAAGGTAGTTAGTAGGGCGAGTTTTACTAATTTAAGATCTATAAAATAAAATCTACAGTGGCTTAACAGAATAACAGGTTAATACTCCATCAAATCCCAGGCGCTTTGATACCCGTTCACCTTTTCAGCATAACTAACCAAATCAGCATAAAAAGGTAAAGCACTAAGCGTTGAGCTATCGCCAATGATAACCAATTTTTTACGGGCGCGTGTCATGGCAACATTCATCCGGCGGATATCTGCCAAAAAGCCTATTTCGCCATCGCTATTGCTCCTCGTCATGCCGATATAAACAACATCTCGCTCCTGCCCCTGAAAACTATCTATCGTATTTACCGATATTTTACTAAGGTAAGGTTGCAATTCCGGCGTGTTTTCCAATTGCTCCTTTAACAAACGAATCTGCTCCTGATAAGGCGAAATAACGGCTACTGATGGAAAGCTTTCAGCCGTGTAATTGCTATTTATTTCGGATACCAATCTATTTAAATGCTTAAATAAGAATGCCGCCTCTTCGGGGTTGGCCACACTGGTTCCAATAGGTTTTTCATCAAAGCCGCAACCCGCGGTATCCACAAAAGTGAAAGGAGTATCTCCGTTAAATAAAGTATGATGCGATACCGAAGCATCCGCCTGTAATTTATCATCATAAAATATTTTGGACGAGTAACCCATAATAGCCTCGTTCATCCGGTATTGAACATTGAGCAAGGTAACAGCTTCGGGATGCAGGTTAACACATTTCTCCAGCAGGGTATTGCTTAAGCCATTTCGGGCTGCCTCGGCAGATTTGATGGTAGGCGAGAGCTGGCAATGGTCGCCCGCTAAAATTACCTTTTGTGCTTTGAGTATCGGGATCCAGCAGGCAGGTTCCAAAGCCTGGCCAGCCTCATCAATCACAACGGTATTAAATTTAAGGTTACGGATGGTATAATGGTTTGAGCCAACCAGCGTAGCCGATATTACTTGCGCCTTAGCTACCACGTCATCAATAATATATTGCTCGGTTTTATCAACCTCCTTCATTATTTTGTGGGCCTCATCAAACAAGGCTTTGCGCTGGTCGCGTTCGGCTTTTCCAAAACTGCGCTTATACTTATGCGCCATGTTTTTAAACTCGGAAGCCATTTTTTTGAGCCGTTTGATCTCCTTGGTTTGGTTATGGTCAGCCATTTTGCTATCCAGAGTAAGTGCCATTAACCTATCGGATACCCTTGCCGGGTTACCTATCCTCAATACATTCAAACCTTCGCCAGCCAACTTTTCACTCAGCAAATCAACAGCCGTATTACTTGGTGCCACAACCAGTATTTTCTTATCGCCATTGCGGATCATCGCTTTAATAGCCTGAACCAGTGTAGTGGTTTTACCCGTTCCCGGCGGACCGTGAATTACAGCCAGATCCTGCGCCGAAACAATTTGCTTAACCGCGTTTTGCTGGGAAGGGTTTAATCCCGGCAAGGTTAAATGTACAGCTTCGGTTGAAAATGAGGGCTGCTTATCGCTGGTTAATATTTGTACTAAACGCGTATCCTGCATAGCGGTAGCCTGCTTTAACGCGTTCTGCATCTCATCGTAACTGTTGTTATCAAAAAGCAGATCAACTCCTAATTTACCATCTCGGCACCAGTCGGGCAACTCATCGGTAAATAAAGTAAGCTTGAGCCGGTTGCCACCCTGGTAGGATACGGTACCTTCAAGGCGGTCGTTTTTTGGATCATGATTAGAAAAAATAGCTGCCGAGGAGCCGAATCTAAACTGGTGCCCCAGATCCTGATGCGTAGTGCGTTCCAGTTCTACTGTCAAATAATCGCCCCGGCTTGGTTCGGTGCCCCGGATGGCTACCGGGTACCAGGTTATACCATTAGTACGGCGATCTGCCGCCGAGCTCGACTCGGTGAGTTTTAAGTACTGGCCGCGATCTTCGTTCAGCTCAACTTTGAGCAGATCTTGCAGCTTTTTAAAATAATCCATCCCCGCAAAGGTAAGCAGCTTTATCGTCCTGAAAAGTGGCGGCTGCACATTCATGATAATATATTACATAAAGCAGCAAAAAACGCACAGACTTTTAAATGTAAAGCCAGCCATATTTGTGTAGCCTATTGTTCAAATATAGGCATCCAATTAAAACTGATAATTAATGAAACCTGCAGAAAAACAAGTTTACCTGATATGTAGCGGAGATTTGCGTTTATCGGCAAATCAAATGTGCTGGGATGCCCAGGCCGAAATGGAAGCCATGCTTACCAAAGCGATTGAACAGGAGGGATGGACAGTAAAAAGGGCCCACGAATACGATGCTGAAAAACAACATGGTTTTATAGATTCGCAACGAATGGGGATGGAGGTGTTCCGCAACATTCCGGCTAACGTACCCTTAATTGTTGCTGAAAGCGTTTGGCAATACAGTCACCACGTATTGGCAGGTTTAACAACACACCAGGGTCCAATTTTAACATTAGCTAACTGGAGCGGACAATGGCCGGGTTTGGTTGGAATGCTCAACCTGAATGGTTCGCTTACCAAAGCCGAAGTAAAATACAGTACCCTGTGGAGCGAGAATTTTACTGATGCATTTTTTATAGAAGGATTACAGGAATGGTTGAATACCGGTGTATTAAAGCACGATCAAAGCCATGTTAAAGATTACAGCCGCGTTAAAATACCAGCCAGCGAACAAAAGCTAGGTGCCGATTTTGCCACCGAGCTGAAAGGCAAAAAAGCTATAATGGGCATATTTGACGAAGGCTGTATGGGCATGTACAACGCCATAGTGCCCGATCATTTATTGCACGCCACGGGAATATTTAAAGAGCGACTGAGCCAATCGGCCCTGTATGCCAAAATGTTACAGGTTAATGATGGCGAGGCCGAAGCCGTTTTACAATGGTTGCTGCAAAAAGGCATGACCTTTAACTGGGGCACCGATGAAGCTACCGAATTAACCCGGAAACAAACCTTAGAGCAATGCAAAATGTACATTGCCGCCCTGCGCATTGCCGATGAGTTTGGTTGTGATACCATAGGGATACAATACCAACAGGGGTTAAGAGACTTGACGGTAGCCAGTGATTTGGTAGAAGGTTTATTGAATAACACCGAGCGCCCACCAGCATACTCCGAAACCGGTAAAGAATTATACGCAGGTAAAGCATTACCGCATTTTAACGAAGTAGATGAGTGCGCGGGTATAGATGCCTTACTAACTTATCACCTATGGAACAAGCTGGGCCTATCCGGCGAAAACACTTTGCACGATATCCGTTGGGGGGAACATTACAAAGGCGATGGCATTGACGATTTTGTTTGGGTTTTCCTGATTTCCGGAGCAGTACCCGCTTCGCATTTTGAAAAAGGTTACCAGGGTGCCAGCAGCGACAGGCAGCCACCTATGTTTTTTAAATTAGGCGGAGGCACACTAAAAGGTGTAAGCAAACCGGGTAACTTAGTGTGGAGCCGTGTTTACATTATGGATGGCAAACTACACTGTGATTTAGGTGTAGGAGAGGCAGTTAAACTGAACGAAGCGGAATCAAACCGACGCTGGCAATTAACTACGCCACAATGGCCTATTATGCACGCGATATTAAGCGGCGTTTCGCGCGATCAATTGATGGCGAGGCATCAGGCTAACCATATTCATGTGGTGTATGCAAATGATAAGCAGCAGGCACACCAGGCTTGTCGTGTTAAAGCCGCGGCTATGGCAGGTTTAGGTATCGAGGTTCATTTTTGTGGTGATGTTGATTTTAAAGGCGAGCAATAGCTAAGGGCGTATGTACTAATGTATTGTAACAAATATTGCTGCTAAAAACAATTGCCTTGCTCAGTAGTTTATAATTTATTAACCAATAATTTATATAACTATGAGTACTCAATCAACCAATCCTGAAGAAGAAAAAGGTTTCTTTGATAAGGTAATAGACAGTATAACCGGACTTTGGGACGATACTAAAGATAAGGCTGAAGACATTAAAGATGCCACCGCCGATAAAATTGACGATCTGAAAGAAAAAGTAGCGGCCAAAAAACCGGCGGCAACTAAAAAGGTAACTACAGTTAAAAAAGCAGTTGCCCAGAAAGTAGATACAGCTAAAGCTGAAGTGAAAGCTAAAACAACTGATATAAAAGCTAAGGCAGACGCTACAACTAAAAAGGTAGCCGACAAAGCCAAAACTGCTACGGCCGATATTAAAGCAAAAGCAGCAGCCACAACTAAAAAAGTAGCTGATAAAGCAAAAACTGCCACAGCTGATGTTAAAACTAAAGCTGCCGAAGCCAAAACAAAAGCAACTGCTACTGTAAATAAAACAGCAACTAAAGCTGCAAAGGCAACTGCCCCTAAACCAGCCGTAAAAGCTAAAGCAGCTGCAAAACCAAAAGTTGCTGCTAAAAAAGCAACAGCCAAGGTTTAAGGAATATTCTAAAATAAAAAGGGCGATGAATTTAAAACTCATCGCCCTTTTATTTATAAAAGCTTTTGCTGATTACAATGCTGATCGGATCAAAACAATTTTAACATCTAGCGTTCCCGGTGGGGTTATGGTGCTTGCCCCGGTTGACGATTGCAAGTCTATTTCCAGCTGACCTACCTTATGAATAAAGCTGTAAGAAATACCATTGTAAACTTCCGGAACCTGCTCGTAGTTTTTGCCGGCATCAAAAG
>Ga0116227_10012317_pt1 | contig 13965 bp, 11 predicted proteins | sample S1TSphgellanicum_FD_89693 | JGI IMG/M metagenome (GOLD analysis project Ga0116227, IMG submission 89693) | Host-associated microbial communities from peat moss isolated from Minnesota, USA - S1T2_Fb - Sphagnum magellanicum MG | ecosystem: Host-associated > Plants > Peat moss > Unclassified... | reverse complement strand
TTTTTCTTTTTTTTTTTTTTGGTCGTTTTCTTTCTTTTGTTTTCCTTTTTTTTTTTTTTTTTTTGCTTTTTCGTTTTTTTTTTGTTTTGTGTTTCTATTTGAAGTTTTTATGGTCTCTTTGTTCTTTTTATGGCTTTGTTTTTTCTTTCTTTCTTTTGTCTTTGTGTGGGTGTGGAGTTGTGGTAGAAGAGGATAGGAGGAACAAAAAAAAAGGAAGATAGATGAAGAGGAACAGCAACATGAGGAGCAACTAGAAGGGGTGAGTCTCTTGCAATTCAACCTTTGCAAACCAACAATGGTAGTAGAGGTTTGTTGTCATTGCCATGAGCTTTCGATTGCAGCAAAGGTTTGCTACCTTCATGGGGATTTTAAATTTTTTTTAATAAAATTGATTTATTTATTTATTTTCTCTTTTGCTTTCAGTTTTTTTCCCCTGTTTACTGCTTTTTTTTATTACTGTTTATCTCCTAGCATTTCATTTTTTTCTGATTTTTTTCTTTTTTTCTTTTCTCTTTTTGTCCTATATTTTATATTTAATTTTTCAGTAATGTTTAAAATTATGTTTTTTATATTTCTTTTAAAATTTTCTATACTATTTGAAAATTGAATTTCTATGTGGTTTAGTTTTAGTTTTTTTTTGTTGGTTTTCTTAATACTGGTTTTTTGGGGTTTTAAAGTTATTGCTTTCTTGGTTTTTGCTTGGATTTTTTCACCTTTTTATTCTTTTTATCTTTTTTTCATTTTTTGTTTTCTACTTTTTGTACTTCTTTAAAATCATGCTTTTATATTTCTTGTTTTATTTCTCATTTTCATTTTCAGTAATTTTAAGAAATATATTTCTATCTTGTTTCTTTTTTTTTTTTTTCTTTATATATATATTAGTTTTAAAAAATTTCTTTTCCTATTTTTTGGGGATTTTTTGCGTTTTTTTTGCTTTTATTTATTTATTATTATTTTTTGCTTTCTATACTTCCTTAAAATTTTGGTTTTATATTTCTTATTTTATTTTTGGTTTTCATTTTCTATACTTTAAAAATAAATATTTCTCTCTTGTTATTTTTAATGGGTTTTAAACAGGGTTTAATTTTGTTTTGTTTTTCTGGTTTCTTTTTTTTCAATTTTGGTTTTTAAAATTATTTTTGATGTTATTTTAATTTTCTATTTCTTGTTTTTTTGTAATTTTTGCAAATGTTATTTATCTCTGTTTTTTCTTCTTGGTTTTTTGTTTCCCTTCTTTTAATTTTTTCAATACTATTTTTGGGTTTTAAAAATTTTAATTGTTCTTTTTCTTTCTGTTTTGTGTGGGTGAATGTGTGGGAAAAGGTAAATCATTCCTTTGTGTGTTGGGCAATTGTTCAAACAAAGACCCATGCCACAAGTGACTAGGATCACTTGTGAAATGATAGACTACAAATAAAACCACATTGGTGCCCACAACGGTAAGAATTGTTTTTTTAAAGTTGCTCACTGTATTAGGCATTTAGTGTGGGGTCCATCTTCCCCATGTAATGACCAAATTAAAGAATTGTTAGTTTAATTTGAGTTAGCAAGGTCTCTTATGCAAAGGGCCTTGGAGATGTTTGGGATAACCAAAATTGAACAAGATTTTCACTCAAAACGAGTGTGAAAAGGAGATCATCTAACTTGCAAATTACCATGAATTAGAGATGATGCATAGTTAATAAGTTTCATAACATTCAATTTTCATTTCAAATTTGCATTATGCTTCAAACATGTGTTTTTCAAATTATACTCATTGGTTTGTGTGTATGTTCACTTTAACATTCGAGGTACCACCAAAGAGGATTTCATAGCTGATTTGGTGAAGATAATTTTGGCAAACTAACAATTATACATTTAACGATATGTTCAATTGGCACAAAATGCAGTGGCACACTATTAGAGTGCAAATGGATTATCATTGAAATCTATTATTGAGAATTCTAATGAGAATGAGGGTGAGAGCAATTAGCTTGACATTCCATTTTTGAACTAATACACATTTTGTACCATGTGTATGGCATCCATGAATTTTTCATGCAATATTTTTATAGATTAGTTTAGCCTCCATGGATATAGCACATTGACATTGGAAATGAATGTATGTAAACCTATCTACTTGTAAAAAGTTTGAATTTTATTTGTACAAAAACAAGGTTACTAAGATCCATATATAATGTATGTGCATAGATTGCATTAAACACAAAAATTGATTGGATGTATTGTTAGTAGATGAGGGTATTACAATTATAGTTTAAATGTTTGTGGAAATTCCATTAAAGTTTTAAAATATGATTTTGTGCAATCCCTTCATTGTAAAAACAATCCTTTATTTCATAATTAGAACTTTGAAATAGTTTATATATGCATGATGAGGGTATTGTGTTTACACTTTTGTTATGAAATACCCTTATGACAAGACAAAACATATTCCATCAACCCTATTTTTAAATTTAATACACCCGTAATGGTATTGCATAAGCTTTGATTGTTTATTGGTCCATTCAATACCCTAAACCCTAAACTGAACCTTAATACACCCATGATGGTATTGCATAACCCCAATAAGAATAGGGTAAACCAAATAAGGGTATTGCAATTGAATTAAATGTTTTTACCTTAGTATTATGTGAGGCCACAATTAAACATTGGTTAAACCCATAATAAAGTATTGCATTAGAGTCAACAAAAGTTATTTCCAATATGTCTTCAGGGTATTGCATTTTTGAATTAGATAAAATAAAATAATTTCAATTGGCCTAAGGGTATTACAAAACACCAAAATGATCTAAAGGATATGCACTATCCTAATGAAGGTATGTAGATGTGAATATGGTTGGATATGATATTTGTGTTCTATCTTAAAGTAATGCATGTGTGAATTGGGTTGGATATGATATTGTCAACGTGTCCATAGGGTATTGCATAAATGAAATAAATGAGATAAAATAGTTACAACTAGGCTTACTTGGGATTGCAAAACAATAAAATGATCCAATGCATTTGCATTACCTTGATGAAGGTAATGCATATGAGCATTAGGTTGGATATGTTATTTGGAATGTGTCCTTAGGGTATTGCATTGCTGAATTATATGAGATGACATTAGTTTAATAAAATTGAAGATATTTTATTATAGTAAATTTGTTGTGTTCATGCATTAGTCTATTGAGGGTATTGAAAAAAGAAATAAAATAAAATATGATATTTTCCTTTTGTCTTAATAGTATCGTATTTCAATAAAATCATCCAGTGGGTGTGCATTACCCCAATGAGGGCAATGTGATGATTAATTAATTTATATATGTTTTTTGCAAGTTGTGTCAAAGGTATAACATGAGTTTAAAATCTAATAATTGTGAGGAAGTTCAATGAGGGTATTGCAAGAATGGTTAGATCAATGGATTGATGTGACTTGAGTAAATATATCAAGTTCATTTGTAATACCCTCATATGGGATTTAATTGTTAAGTTTTATAAGGCTACCAAAAAAAAAGTAAATATTAGTTACAATACCCTTAGTTGCGTCATTGTAACATTGTTTTCAATAGTCATAAAGTTACAGGGTTTAGTAGGGAGGTCGGTGGGTAGGTAGGAAGGAGAGTGAAGCAATCTACTTGGTATATGGCAATACCTTGATTGCCTTGGTGGTGATTTAGTGTGTAGGTACATAGGTAGGTAGATGGGTGGGTAGGTAGATAGATGGGTGAGTAGGTGGGCAGATAGGTAGATAGGTGGGGGAGGGAGGAGACCAGGGTGCATAGGCAAGTAGTCTAAATGTAGGCAGGCTAGTGAGACCTGGGCAGGTGTGGGGGGTGAGGAAAAAAATGTTCCCAAAAAAAAAACCACCCTGGGCTGAGGAAAGGAAAAAAAATGATGCAACTTGAGTTCGCCACCTTGGTTAGCCCAGGGACAGGGAGGGATGAAAAAGGTGCACCCATCAGTGCACCATCCATCCACATTGGTGCACTGGTGGGTGCTGGTTCACTCTGGCCAGTTTTGGAGACTCTGATTAACTAATTTGGGTATTTGTTAGAAACTTCAAGCCTAGTTTAAACCTAATTGAAAAAAATCTAAAGCTCATTCACAATATTTAAATATCTAAATTTAAAAATTATAAAAATTAAAATTAATTCTAAAATGTAAACCTAATTTTAAGAACTTAAAACTCATTTAAATAATTTAATAAGTTTAGATTTTGCCTGGAAACTAGGGTTTTTAGAGACGAGGCAATTTTTGCTTCAGCTTTTTACTTTTGGACATGTTTATGTCACCATTTAATGCCTAAATCTCTCTTGGGATCAGTGATTTTGTTGGCCAAAAAATTCGCCATTTTGCTAAATATTAAAGAAGTCCTAACCAAAATAGTCAAGGGAATTAATTTTCAAAAAAATTCTCACATTTAGAGGAAGAATGTTATGAAATTGTTGAGATTTTTGAAGAGTTTGGGCAGATTTCTAGCTTTCTTTGTTTTTGAATCGCCATATTTAAGTAATAGGTTCTAGCCATTTGCCAACATGTAATAGGATTCCTAGATTTTCTACTTCTCTATTTGTCATATGGCACAATTGGAAATTAAGAAAAAATAATTCTGCCAAAGTAATTTAGTAGGGGGATTAAATTAAATTAAAACCTAATTAAAAAATAAATTTAATACCTATAATTTTAATAATTTGAAATGTGATAAAACACTCCCCACCCCACTCCTTCCTTGGTTCATCCGTCCCTTGGATGATAATGCATGCCGTGGCGCCCAACACGTGGTGTTTTGCTCCCATGCGCTTTTGCTCTCCTTCCTTCCTTCCTTGCTTCGTTCGCAACGCTTTTCTTCCCTTGCGCGTCTGCTTCGTTCCTGCAGCGGCGGCTGCAGCAACACCTGTGCTACAGGAAAGCTTTTTTACGTTCCTTCGTCTGTCTCATGCCACACTTGTGTTGTTCCATCTGTTCCTCCTCACTTCGTCTCTTTTCTTACTCGAAAACTTGCTGTCTGTCTGTCTGTTCTTCTCTGTCTGTGTTATTCTGTGTTTTTTCTTTGGGAATGTCCGACTAATCCTCCTCGCTTCAGTTTGCGCTTGACCAACTCGGAAGTAGAAGAAGGAGCTGCTGTTTGGCGGGATCTATTTGTTTGATGAATTGACCAGGACAGATAAGAAGAAGAAGAAGAAGAAAAAAGGGGGAAACTTGCAGGGGGATTGAAGTTTTGATAGTCGGTGGAAAAGAAAAAAGAAGTAGTGCTGTAGCAACAGAAGCTTGCATTTTGATTATTCCGGTGTCGAGAATTTTGGGTGCTTGTTGGAACTGATACGGCATTTGTTTGTTTGTTTGTTTGTTTTTTTTTTCCTCCCTTTTGGTGAGATGTGTTTGAGCTAGCGAAGCTGAGGAAGAAGAAGAAGAAGAAGATCGAGCTTGGTTCGTTCCAAGGACAAAAGATAGGAGTGTTTGTTCGTTTGTGGGTGCTTGCTTGCTGTGTGCTCTGATGCTGCCGTTCTTTTTCGGCTTCAATTATGTGGCTGGTGCTCGTATTATTCTCAAGCAAGGATTCCGTTCTTGTCAGCAAGTGATCGGAGGTTTTTGGTCTGGTTATCCGAAGAGCAGCAGCAGCAGCAGCATCACTGGAAGCCAACAGAGCTTGATGGCTATAGAAGAAGAAGATGCTGCCGCTGCCGCTGCTGTGGATGCTTCTTTAAACGCTGCTACTATGGACCAGCTATGTCGTCATCCCTGGACAAGCCAGACCCAAGAAGAAGAACAAGACATGGATAGAGAAATCTGGGAAAAGTTGCCGCATGACTTGATAATCAAGGTTTTAGCATGGCTGCCGCCGCCGTTTGTTGTGCGCATGCGCACAGTGTGCAAAGCTTGGAATTCGCTCTCGTTTTCAGCAGATGATGTTTCTCGACTCCCTCCGCGTGAGCCGTGGTTACTCGTCTGCAACTACAGTTCTTCTCCGAGTTCCCAGACAGTGTCGGCTTTCGATCCCGGAGCTCAGAAATGGTACACAGGGATTCCTCTCACCTTCGATGGACTCAGAGCTTCCAACATACAAGTGTGCACTTGTGCGGGGGGATTCCTCCTGTGCCGTTCCTTGGAGCATGTCCTCTACACATGCAACCCATTGACCAAGTCTTGGCGGAAGTTGCCGCCGTGCTTAGCACCGATCGGGGGTTTCACCTTCGAGGGTTTCGAGATGGACTTCGATGCCGCCACGGGCAAGTTCCAAATCTATCACGATCTTTGTCAGTATGACGAAACCGATCGCTGTGACCGCATGTCGGAGCTTTACGACTCCGAAAGCGATTGCTGGAAACCCTTTGGTGCCATCGCTGCACATGATGGAGAGCTTCCCGAGAAGATTGCTTTCCTCAACCGAGTCCTGTACTGCGTTGCGTTTCTGGCTCCTGTCAGCTTACGGCGCTACAAACTGCAAAACCAGGCTTGGTCAGAGATTCCCTTACCTGCTCTCAAAGCTCCCATCTACAGAATCATCACTGTGAATCTAGTGGAATGCCATGCTCGCTTGTTGCTTGTGGCGGCCATTCTGGAAGGAGGGGATTGCAGGAAAAGCCTTAGGGTTTGGGAGCTGGTGGAGGAAGAAGAACAACAAGAAAAAGAAGAAAAAGAAAGCTCAGCAGCAACAGCTGCTAAGATGATGAAGTGGGTGGACTTGGAAATCAAACCAAACCAAGATAGTGAAGCACTGCTGGAAATGGATTTTGCAAAGTACAGTTGTGTGGGAAGAGGTAATTCCTTCTCTGTGTTCAGTATCAAAGCTTCTGAGGACGGCAAAGCCCTAGCTTGTGATCTGAAGAACAAATCATGGCATTGGATTTCCCTTTGCCCTGGAATTGAGCCACTTAGGTTAACAGATATCATTGGAAGTCGGAGAGTCATCTGGGGTACTGGAATCAAACAGTTTCTTGCATATCAGCCCACATTGCTGCATGTGCAATGAGGAGCTGCTGCCTGAGTTTGAGGTGTGCACTGAGCACACTCTCTCTCTCTCTCTTTGCAAGTCGGAGAGTCCATACAGGGTACCTGCATTCTAGCAACATCTTGCATAACTTGATGATCAGCCCCACATTGCATGTGCTGTGAGATGCTGCCAGTGGGCTTCAGTTTGAAGAGTGCGCCAAGCCCTTCAAATAGGTGACTTGTCATATGCAGATACTGGAATTTCAACAGTCTCTTACACAGGTATCAGACCAACATTGCATGTGCAGTGAGGTGCTGGTGGGGCCTGAGTTCAAAGGAGTGCACTCTCTCTGCAGAATGGAGCAAAGCCATGTTCAATATTCTTCAGGGGTGCACTCTCTGGATAGCCCTCTGTACAAGATGTAGTTAGAAATTTGTGTAGTTTGGAAAATGCTATGTTGTTGTTTATTACACCATTTATTGCTTGCTGACATAAATGCAAGTCACAATATCCGTTGCTGCTCTCATCTCATCAACGTGTGTTCATTGTACATTGATAAGCAGCTCCCTCTTAACATAATTTTTACAGGTGTAGGCATGTTTTGTTGCCTTGAACCACCCAGTTGTCTTGTCAATTGAAATTTGTACCAGGTGGCTACAATAAGATGGGCTCGCATACACAAAGCAAAGTCATTTCCCGACCTGTAGAATAAGTGTTTGAAAAGTTGGGATGACAAAAATGCCTTCTCTTGTCCCTTCTTGGATCTAGCAGTTAAGCAAAGGTTCTTGAGGTATTTCCTTTGATAATCTTTGACAAGACATTCTCAACCAGAGTATGCAGATATTGACATGATCTTTGTATGCCTCATGTTCATACCAATAGCTCTCTATTACTGCTAAGTTGGGCAGGCACTGTCAATAGTCAGTTTTACAAAGTTCTTGAGGCTTTTTGTAGTTCTACAGCTTTCTTTGTTGCTCAGATGGCTGGACTTATTGTCCTTCCAAAGAATAAATAAAGGCTACCCTTTAAAGATTCTGTTAATGAGGACTATTTTGGTGTTCAAAGTCTTTCAAATAATTTTTTGTATAGAGTCCTTTTAAGTGGTGGGGAGCTTCTGAAGTGCACTTGGTTGGCGTTTGTTTGTTTATTTTCCCTCTATTGTTTGTTATTCTATGTTTCTTTGTGTGTACTCTTTTGTTTGTTTTTTTTCCCCCTCTGTTTTCTCTCTATGCTTTTTCCCCTTCTTTGGTATTAGTTTGCTATCCAGTATCATGGCCAGGAGTCTTCCTGTTGCTACAGGACTTGTGACAGAAACTCAGTACTTAGGCTAGTGGTTACACTGGTCTATACCCATTCATGGTCCTTGAATAAGTGAGACTGTAGCTGTTCATATTTCTAGTCTATTGTTCATTTTTAGTTCTATGCTTTTATGTTACCTGTTCTTTGTTTTTAGTTCTACCCTTTTGTGTTTTTATTCTTCCTGGTTCTTGAGTGCAAGATGTTGACTTCAAGCAAGAGTTTAAACCTTGTGCTGGCTGTCTTAATTGTGAGTATGGATATTTCTTGATTCTCATTAGAGTTGTTAAGTTTGCTGAGTCGTGGCATCCACCTCAAAATGTCAACTAAAATTTTAGTCTACATGCAGGCAAATTTTTTAACAACGTATGCATGATAATCAAATTCATTGTTTCTCTCAGGAAACCCTGAGGTCCTGCAGCAGTGCCAATCTTTCACTTTTTCTGAGCTGACTTTCTATGTGACTATTGTTGCTGCATTTTGGGACACAAAAAGTTTCCTCTGCTTGCCTCCTGTGGCATGCATCTGAGTTGCACAAGACTCAAAATTCATATCAAATCCACAACTTTCTTCCTGCCATTGCTACTTCTAAAGCATAAGAAATGTTCCATTTGGTACCCTGCAAAATAACCTGAGGGTTTGCAGTCCAGAGCTGTGTGGTCTTATCTGTATGCATTGGTGATAACTGACAAGTGTTCAAGTGGAGTTTATCCATGACGAAATAAGTGTTTGAGTTAAAGTGCAGAGGACCTTGGGGATATGTACAGGTTGAGATGTTGGAGCTTTTTACACTAGTGTGGAAATGTTGGATCATGTAAGGTCTAGGAGATCAGGGACCTGTGTAGTTATGTTGTATTTAGTGGAATGAGTGTTGTGCTATGATGTCGCTTGGGAATACCTATGTTGGTTTGAGTCTCTGTTTTCAGCTATGTTTACATTTGTGGAACTGAAGAAGAATGCAATTGTGGAATTGTGGTGTCTGAGTTAAGTCCAGCAACTCAAGGATAAGATTGAGGAAAGTGTGGAACTGTGGGTTTGTTTCTATTGTGAATTGCGGATATTTGGGTTCTTATAATCTAAATGTTATCTGTTGGTGTTAGTGAATTCCTAATGCCAGGTATGTGTGTTCGTTGGTATTTGCATTGAGGGGGCTACACACTGGAAATCAACTATAGGAATCTGGTGATTGAAAACCTTCAAAAAACACTTCATTTAAAAATTTCTGATTTTGCTTTCTGGTGAAATTTTGTCAGTAAAAAAAAGGCTGATCCTATCTCATCCTTTTAAGGTCCTGTTATTTTGCAACTATGGCAAGGAGAAATGGCCATGGAATCAACGTCTCATAAATGGATATCAAGGGGAGAAAAGGGGAGAAAGTCAGATTGCTGCTTTTGTATCTTCTGTCATCATTTGTTCCACAAAGTTCCACATTGCTTTGCACTGTCTTTTTGATGCACAAATCTGGTGTGCAAAAATCCACCTGCTTGATTTCATTGACCATGACCCAACTAGGTATTGTTCAAGTCTTTCCATCGGGTAAAGCACACGGAAGGCGGCTTCACCAAAATTCAAGACTGGCCCTCAGCTCCTCCCTCAAGTGGGTGGATCCATGGTTTTGGTAAAGCCCCCAATTGGGGTTTACTTTGGGTGCTTTACCTTACAGATAAATATCTCTCCTCAGAAACAACTGGTATATTACACGTCTCCTGAAGAGTTTGGGAGTAAATTATGACTACTTTGTAGGTATAAGATCCTTCCCACTCCAAAGGAGTAGTTGTAAGGACACTCCCCATCCAACTACTCATGATCTATGTATTTTTAGTTCATGACAACTTTTGCATTGTGCTCTACAATGGGTAAAACCATTATGTAAAACCTATTGGAGGGGGATGTTCCCAAATTGTGAGATGGGATTCAACTATTGTCTCGTTGTAGGCCCCTTCTTTTGAAAATATTAGACATCAAGTTACTATTTTCATCTTTCAAAAAGGTAATCACACAATTTATCAAATCATATATTTCAACTAAAATACACAATTGTTTAGCCATGGAAAGTCATGTAGTCTTATGAACTTTGAATAAACCACATAAGAGTTCAAAAATCATTTAGATAATTAATTGCCAAGGCAAAGGTGTCCATGTTACCTTTGGACACTTAAGGATCAAAATGAGTAAACATAATTGCTGCTTTAACAAGATGTGACAATACATGTAATTTCATGGTTTTTGTGACCATTGCAAAAACATTTTTTCCACCAAGCAAAGCGAGAAGGAAAGACAACATGTGAGCATTGTTGGAAGACTAACCTCCACAACCAAATATTTTCACAAGTGAAAAGGGCCTTGTACCCTTTACAAATATACAATACTAGATTTTCAAAAAATTGCTAATGTTTTTTATTAGATTTTTTGTCAAGATTTGTGACACCAAAAAAATCCTAATTGCACACCTAGTTGGCCTAAATGATTTTTTCCCTTGTTGTGGATTATCATTTGTTTCGATAATATTTTCAAAAACACTCAACTTTCTCCAAGCAACCAACCTTAAATGTGCAAATTCAATGTGAGTCTTCATAAGAATGATCCCATTAAGCTTGACATATTTAATAAAACCTTTTTGTACAATAGATCCTTGGCACAAATCATTAGCATTTACTTGTTTTGTTATGTAAACAATACATCACAATATCTATGGGTTTTTAATATCCATAGGTAAGTTGTCATTGACAACAAATAACCTCCAACAAATCAAACTTCAACTATGTGGTTTCTAAGATACAATTTGAACTTGTATAACAATAAGCTACATAACCTCAACATTGATAGAATTTGTTGTAGCAACATAATGAGTTGTAGCAACTTGCATATGCACATTATGAACATTTAAAATGTTGTCATGCAAACAAAAAGTTGGTGACATTCCACAATTTTTTTCAATCACACCAACATTGCCAACAAATTCAACCAAGCACACATTTTCTCTTTCAACCATTGTATCATGCATAGAACATAGACCTAACACTTAACCAAAACAATGCAAAAACAAAACAAGAGGACTTTGTCCTCCAAAAGCCTCCTAAGTCATTTGATGCAACCAAATGTAAATTAGTGGACGAGACAATAAGGGGGAAATATGATGACCTCTTCCTAGTTGGGAATAAACCAATTGTGGGGGTCAAAATTCTTGTACGCTATTTTTTTTTCGCACTAAGACACATTGTTTATCGCCTTTTGTTAGAGAGACACAAGGACAAGATAAAAGTGAAGATAACGTAGTACAACTCCATAGAGTACGTTTGCCTTGTTTTTGTTTTGCCAATTGACCTTGACCATTTGGATGAAATTGCAAGGGAAAAGTCAAAATCTTGGGCAGATATTGAGAACTCAAATTTTTTTCTTTTAGGTGGCCAACATATTGTCATGGCTATAAATGTATGTTTATGCAAAAATTGAACTATTTTTCTCTAGAATTAGATTATGTACTTACTGTTTAAATTGAGGAATGAAATTTTCTTCCATAAGTTTTAGAGTAAAATCTAAAAACAATAAATATTATTTCAACTATTGTGTACGAGATCCTTGAGTTACCAAAGATTTTAGAGAACATCAAGAATGATTATTCTGAGTTTCAAGTAATGATTGTGTGGTCTCAAGATAATGTTAAGTTATGTGAAACGTCAATTGTGTTCAATAGTTCCAAAGTAATAAATGACACATTGTTGACTTATTAGGAGAGCATCATCCATGCACAACAAATATGGATTGAGTACAAGCATCCGGCCAGACATTGATGAAAGACAAAAAGAAAAAGAAAAATATAAGGTAATTTCCCCAAATATCTAAAATTTTAATTTGTTTCAATGGGGATCAAGTATGGAAGTTATGTGAATGCCTAAATAGCTCGTGCATATGGTTGTAGGATTTTGAAAATATATTTCACACTGTGTTTGAAGTGGTCAATAAAGGAGTGCTTCAACATTTTGTTGTTACTAGATGAAACGTATGCCTTATGGGAAAAAATGTTCATCAAGTGGGAAAATGGTAACACATTGGACATGACTAGTAATTGCCAATAAAGAAGGTTGCACCAATAGGCAAGTCGGCATTTAGCTACCTTGTTAGCCTGCGTGAATCTTAGATGGCCATGCTCATTCAAGGTTTATTAGACCATGAATATATGTTGTGGGAAAGGTTGGCCAAATTCTAAGGGAAAGCCATTCTTAAAACCATGTCCAAATACTATTGGGATTGTAAGAAACGTCATAAAATTTGTAATGGAATCATGGTTTTTCATGGGTTTTTAAGACCCATATGTGTATAGACCTTATGCCATATTCGATGAACGACTGGTGGGAGAAGAAGACATTGCATAAGTATGATGAAATGTTCTTTTTGTTCTTGGATAGTGAACTCATAGCAGAGTTCTATAAATACAAAATAAAACTTAATTTGTTGTTAGAACTTCCACCCTAGTTGTTCGCAAATGTGCTATATGGTGGATCTAAAACACGGACCTAGAAACATTGAGAGTGGAAGCAATCTTTCTTGATTCGCACTACAATTATGCCATTTTTCTTGCATTGGGCGACCTCAAGGTGATTGTTGATGGGGATCCAAACACAATGAAGTTGCTCATGGATGTTGTGTTGTCGACTATGGCATTTGTGTCCACAACCTATAGTTTTTATGGGGATTGTTCAATATGGAGGGGACCAGATTTGGAATGCATGTTCATTGGTTTTTAAATTGTAAGGTTTGCTTCCAATTTGTTGTCTATCTATGTGACAGAGAAGCATTCTCACACCTCTTCCCAACTGTGATTAAGTACCAATTCTCATCGAAGCTTTGATTAGAATTTGAACAATACATGGCCATTGAAACAAAGGTTCCATTGGGGAAGGAAACCTTCATGAAGACTCTTGTGCTATTTTATGCCTATCTGTTTTTTAATCAAATAGGTGTAAACATTACGAAGGATGTGTTGGGATCCAGATTGTTTTTGTCATTGGTTCAAAACATAGGTTTACTTATTCCATCGAATCAAAACACTAGTAAAAAATGGCCATTTTGCAACTAGTCTATGCAACTAATTTTTAGTTGTGAGAGACATTTGTAACTAAAATCTCAATAGTCGTGTTGGACAAGTTGCATTGACATTAATTACAAACAACAACAAATTTTGGATGAAAAAAAATTCAATGAAATACACCTTCATCCTTTGACTATTCATGTACATATTGTCGTTTCCAAATAAGATGCGATTTTTTTGGTGAACGATGGGAACAAGTTATGTGTTGTCATGTGTCCCAACTTTTAATAATTAAAAATATTTTATTATTATTTGGAAATAATCTAAGACATTTAATTTTTATGTTTGGATGGTTTAGATTATGACATGTGGTGTAATATAAATTTGCCACATGGCATATTAATTGAAAACTTCCAATTTAAATTTAAATCAATATTTAAGTATGTAGGTTGAACTAGGTACCTACCTACCTATATCTTACCCATCTAGGTTAAACATCTATCTAGATAGGACCTATTTACCTACCTAGGCTAGATACTTATTTAGGTAGGTAAAAAAATAAATAGGTAAGTTAGGGAAGTAAGTATATGAATATTTATATTTTATTTTGGGTTAAGTCATTTTTATTGACTCATCCCAATGCCCATCTTTATAAATATGAAAATGTGAAACAAAACACCTTGTTTATATACTTTTCAAGATGAGAATGAAAGCCAAAACATATGGG
>Ga0116227_10012316_pt1 | contig 13965 bp, 5 predicted proteins | sample S1TSphgellanicum_FD_89693 | JGI IMG/M metagenome (GOLD analysis project Ga0116227, IMG submission 89693) | Host-associated microbial communities from peat moss isolated from Minnesota, USA - S1T2_Fb - Sphagnum magellanicum MG | ecosystem: Host-associated > Plants > Peat moss > Unclassified... | reverse complement strand
GGAGGAGGGGGGGGGGGGGGGGGGGGGGGGGGGGGGGGGGGGGGGGGGGGGGGGGGGGGGGGGGGGGGGAGGAGAGTTGCATGCTTGCAGATCTCTTGTCACATGTGGTAGTCAAGATCTGCATTGATATGCGGGAAAGTATATGAACATGAAAGAAATTTTTTTTTAAAAAAATGTATAGGATTATGCTTTTGGAAGTCTGATGTTGTGCAGTCGAAGATTGGTTAGTGTATGTAAGAAGGGCCACCAAGTGGAAGTGTCACATGCCATGATGCAGTAGTAATAGTAGTAGTAGTCGTAGTAGTAGTAGACCCGTAGAATACAATTTATGATTCGATATTTGTATTAGTTTTAATCTGTGCACTTCAATGTTTTGCTTGGGACATGACCAGGCCACTGAACTTTGCTCTAAGGAAGATGTTAAACACCCATCTCCCACCCTAATGACCACCATTTAAGTATCCGTGCAGATCTTTGTGGGGTCAGTTTTTCATAAGTTTTGGCTCAAGACACAACTCACAAGTGTGAGGTAAACTATGTTATGTGGGTTTAGGGTTTAGGGTTTAATCCATTTCAATGTAATATACATGTGTGATATAGAAAGTAGTTTGATATTAATGTAATCTCACATGCGTCGTGAGCCAAGTTGAAAGTTTGAAACCATAGGTAGCCATGTATGTTGTAGTGCTTGTAGGTGTGGCCTTTGCCATCAAACATGCTAAATTGGCATAGCTATTGAGAACCCCACATAGAATGTCCATCTCCATGTCTACCCTATGCCATATGACAACATTCTAGTTGTGATTAATGGATCTTTTCATACAAACTAACGATGCTAATGATGGCACCTATTTAAAGCTTTGTGAAAGAAAGGGAATGGGAATGAGGGAAGGGAGGTAATTGGGGGATATGGGGATGGGAGAATGGCAATCTATATCTTACACTAATTGAAATTCTTGTAATTATGATAAGTATTAATTTATTAAATTAATTAATTATCCCATATGCTTTTGGTAAAAAATATTAGTAGATCATTCTATAGATATCATTAAACATGTGGCTCACCAAACAAATTCATGTGAAATCTTGAAAGTTTCAATGTGAAAGGGATTAAAAAAGATTACAAAATGATAAAAATCATGAAAAATAAGAATTTTTAAATCAATTTTTTTTGTACTTGGAAAGTATCAATGCATTTTATTTTAAAATTTTATTGGGACATGATTATGACCTTTTTTTAAGTGCACAATTTTTTGTATTTTAAGCATGAAAAACATAGTTTCAACATTTTAAAAGTTTATTATGAGATTTTTTTTTGGAAAAAAAAATTTCAATATGATTCCCACTAAAGTCTACTGCAACATAAATATTTTTAAAATTAAAAATATTAATGTTGAATATGGCTTTACAATTTAAGTTCATCTAAAATTTTAAAAAATTATGATTATGGTTTTTCAAATAGTCCCTTAATTATGCTTTCACCTTGCTGACCACTTGATCAACCAAAAGAAAGGTCGAATTAGATGTGATTGAAAAGCTCAATGCATCCTTAGAAAATTCTTTTCAAAGGTATGACTTTTTCCCTAAGTTTTTTCCAATCGAAGGTGAAAAAATGAAAAAGTGATGAACCCCCAAAATGGGGGGCCCATAACTTGGGTAATTTTAAGATTCATACTTAAAAGTCTCAAGAAAAAAATTCATTTTGATGCAGCCTTCATGGGAATAAAATAAACTATAATGCAAAGAGTGATGATTCTTCTCATGTTCAGGTTGTGCAAGTTGTGATGAGTTTTATGAATTCATGTTAATCTATGGCTTGTCCATGCACCATTTTAATTCCAAACTACATTAGAATCACATTCTTTTCTTGGTTTGTGTAGTTAAAACATGATTGCAAGCTCACATTAAGAATGCATTCTAATTTTGTTTCCAAATTTTCTCACCTTTTTTTTTTGCTAAAAACTAAAGATCATGCTTTGGATTTGCATTTTGATAGAAAATGAAGAATCAATAGAGTTTTTTTCTCTTGATACCACTTGACAAAACTAAGGATACGTTAAATATTTAATCGTCAAAGTCATTTATAAAGCACTATAACCAATGTTTTAACTATTTTTCCATTTTCGTAAAAGATTTGAAATGTCTTTAAATGAAAAAAACACGCATGATAATTTTCCATGCTTTTACATATTAATATATTTTGACCATTCTTTTTGTCGTGATTATTTTTTATCATTGTAAAAATTATTGATTTTTTTATCCATAGCCTTTTGTAACCAATCCTAGTGTGTCACATCATCCTAACAAACAAACCGATTACTCTGTAAATAGTCACTCAAGGAGGCAACCTTGACTCCTATTAGCATGTTTCGATTTAGTTAGATTCCCAAAATTATTATCTATAACATAATTTATGGCCATTGAAATGATTGGAAATCAAATTGACAAAGTGATTCTTGACCATTTAAATGACATTTTAACACTACAAAAAATCATGACTTTTCAAAGCATCCAAGTTGACGACTTTGTCCCTTTTGATTAAGAATTTGAACATTTTGACTAGAAGCTTTAATTGACAAAGTGACATATTTGTTTTGACTAGAATCTACTTATATAATATCCTTGGTTTTGTTCGTTTGCGGTGGTGTCCGGTCGTCCTTTCCATCCATTCGTCCTGTCATCCGTCATCATCTGTCCCATCATCTGTCCCCTCATTTGGGATAAAAAATAGAAAAGATAAAAGTTTAAAAAAAAAACTAAAACATGAACCAAGTTTAAAAAAACAGGGGATTTCACCGTGTCCGAAGGTCACGAGTACCCACTAGAAAATAAATAAATAAATAAATAAAAATACAAAAAAATGAAGATAGACAAAATAAGAATAGAAAAAATAAAAAAATGAAACAAACATAAACAAAAAATAAATAAAAACGAAAAAACTATAAAAAAAGAATGGAAACAAATGAAACAAGGAAAGGGAAATACAATAAAATAATTTTAAAAGAAAAAAAATTTTAAAAAACCAAATAAAAAATAAAAAAATTTAAAAAAAAAACTTATATAATGAAAAAAAACCTTACTTGAAAAAGAATGAGGTGTATCTTCTTTCTTCAAACTTGCATCCAAATAAACAAAAATATAAAAATGAAAAAGAAACACTTTATTTTTATTATAAAAAATAATTAAAAAAAAATAGAAAACACATTTTTTTAAAAAGAAAAAGATAAAAGTTTCAAAAAAAAACTAAAACATGAACCAAGTTTAAAGAAACTAGGGGACTTCACAGTGCCCGAAGGTCATGGGTACCCACTAGTAAAGAGATACTATTCTTGAAGAAAATGCCTGGAACTAGGGTTAACTTATACCTAACCACCAATTCCAAGCCCAGCTAGTAAGAAAAAAGTGTCCGAAGTTGAGCCTAAAGTCTAGAATAAGATTCTCAGTTCCATATATGCATGGATGGAACTTGAACCTTAACCAAGATTATCATAATTTATCACTCTCTAAACTAATCTCAAGTTTCAACAAAAGCCAAAATATCATCTTTCAAAAATCCTCACATAAAAATAGACCTATTATTATGTATGGGCCAAAATCCCTTAGGCTACTATACTCTATAAGGAATCTTAACGACAAACAAGCAACATTCCTTAATAGCTACATATACATGCACATGCAACCCATCCTCGAAAGATGGTCTTGCAAAAGAACAACCCAGAACTTTGGATGGTTTATGAACATGTACATCATGGTTTTCATGGGCCTTTGTTGTTGCCTCATTTTAGTCACTTACAAGGCACAATGAACACATTTTCTTGGGTTTACTTGACCTAAGAACCATTGTTCAAAATCCAAGTGCCCATTTGTGAAATTCATTAAAACTATTATGTTATATGTGAAGCATGCTACTACTAGGTACTATGAGGCCATTATTGTGCACATTTTCGGGGCCCATTCATAAAATTCAGGCTCGCCCAAATTGCTCACAAGGGCACCTAGAATGTTCCCATAATACATGAAACAAACACCTTGAGAAATTCCCTATTATTAGTATTTGGATGGGGGGCCTCAACTTAGCTATTGCCTCATCCTAGGGCTCTTATTCTTTGGGGAATTTGCCCCCTTCCCCCCCCACCATGAGGCTTTTTACCCTAATCATAAACCACCCCAAGGCTTTTTCAAATTTGTATTGGAATTAAGTAGCTCCCCACACCGAAGATGGTGGTTTCATGAATTGAAGGGAACCTTCCACCACCACCAATCAAGTTAAAAGTTTACCTTTGCCCAGATTTGTAGTGTATGTAGACCCATTTTTTTTACTTTTTAAAAAAAAAAAAATTCCTCATGATACCTGACAAATAAACAATGGGTACCTGCCAGGTATCACGGAATTTTATTTTTTTTTGAAAAATAAAAATTAAAAAAATCCATCAATTTTTACATCATGTAACACCCTCAACTCGACTCGACTCAACTCAACTCAACTCAACTCAACTCAACTCCGCCTTGCATGAGCCACCATATTATTCCAATAATGCCCCCACAGCCTCGGCGGTTACCCTACCCTTACAAACCATTTCCACCACATGATATACTTGTACCCATTCCCCTAAGCCTGGTAACTAGGGTTTTGTCATGGTAACTAGGGTTCTATCATGGTAACTAGGCCTGGTAACCAGGGTTTTGTCATGGTAACTAGGGTTCTATCATGGTAACTAGGCCTGGTAACTAGGGTTTTGTCATGGTAACTAGGGTTTTGTCATGGTAACTAGGGTTCTATCATGGTAACTAGGCCTGGTAACCAGGGTTTTGTCATGGTAACTAGGCCTGGTAACTAGGGTTTTGTCATGGTAACTAGGGTTGTGTCATGGTAACTAGCCTGAAGAAAGCCCAGAAGAAGCTGGCCACAAATGAATGCTATTGGGGGGGAAGGAAGAAGAGAGTGGTGTTGTTGCTTCAAATGAAATAATAGGAACTATGTCCAATATGCATGTCAGGCTTTGATGCTTTCTTGTTTGAAAAACTAAGCCACTTTTAGTGGGGTCCTCTCCTGCTAATGAATTGATGGTCTTTTTTCAAACTAGCAATTTAGTAGTAGTGGGGTCCTCCTCCTCCTGTTGATTGTACTATGGAGCAGCTTGACATCCAAGAATCATAGCATCCATTAAGCCTAGCCATGTTACAATGTGATGATAGCACATTAAATTACTTCATGGGTTGGTTATAGTGTGATAGCATATTAAATTACTTCATGGGTTGGTTACATTTTTCATGCATATATGATGTGTTCATGACATTTTTCATGCATATATTACAAAAAAAATGTGGACTCAAAAAGTATTTCATAATAGTGTTTAAAATATATAATTAAAAAATAAATCACCATTAAATAATGAATTGAAAAGTAAAATGCATTAAAACTTTTCCAATTCAACAAAGAAATAGTATTGATTGGAAAAAAAAATGGATTCTTTAAATATTAATTTTCCATTATTTTTTATCACTTTTTATCATTTATAATTCATTTCACATTCAAATCTTCAAGCTCACATGGTTCTTTTGGACCAATCACATGTTTGGTGATATCTATAATGTGACATCTCAATATAATTCAACCAAAATCACAGAAGATAATTATAAGATTTATAGTTTGATAAATATTTTATTTGTAAAGAATTGAGTTGATGCAATATTTTGAAAAGTGAACCACCTAACCATGATTTTACCTTAATGAGTGAATCCATATGAACTTTCATAGGTGCAACTAAAACCATTTTCAAGAGCTCAAGTGTTGTAATCATAACCAAGGCAAGTTCTAATGGCATACTTTTTCTATGAACATCAAAGGAAATAAGTGATCAAAAATTTCAATATCACTTTGGCCATAGTAATAATTTTCAAAATTGAACCCACAAATTTGACTATGAATCTGTAACAAAGAAATTAATTCTTTTTGCATTCAATTATTTATCAATGTTCGCAGCACTAAATATTATTATTAGATTTTTTAACATAAAAATACTTAAAATGACAAGCATATAAAGACCACCTTTTCAATTTGGACAAGTTGATTTAAACTTGCCATTGTGACTAAGGTGGTCTTTTGATTGGCATAGTAAGAGACTATTTAACAAGTTTAATTTTTACTTAGAATTAAATATTTTTTCTTCTAGATTATTATTTTTCAAAATATTTTTAATATAGGTATATAAGAAATAGGATTACATAGGTCATAAAAGAACAAATAGGCAGGTGGTAAATCAAACTTTAGAACTTAACCTACAAAGTAATTACTTTGGTCTATCCTACCTATCTCTATCCTTTAGGCATACACATAGGTTAGTACATGTATAAGTGAACCCTTCATTGGCACAATGATAAACTAAGTCCTTACGAATGATTACACCTCTGAAAAGCTACAATTTTTGTCAATTTTTTTTATCACATGTTTATTTCACATCACTATTTATGTATATAAATAAAAAAAGTTAGGTAATTAGTAAGAAGGTTGGAAATAAATTGAAAGATAATAGGCAGGTAGAAGAAGTAGGTATATAAATAGACCTAAATTACTTACTTAGCTTAGATAATAGTTAAATACATATACAGGTAAGCACACTACTAAAAAACATGGGTCCAATTCACTAACACATTTCATTAAGAGACCTTAAAAGTGAAATGGGTTCATTAGTTAATGTTCTAACCTAATGCAATTTCATCATGGTTAAAAGCATTTGCTTCGTTCATTCATGTTCAATTTTTTTTGTTACTTAAATTATTTATAAATTAGTAAATTTTTAAAAATATATATTTAACCTAATTATTTATTCAATATATAAAAAATAAATTATGATATTTGGTACTCATACAACTTAGAAACATGTTATAGTTTGTATTAAATTCATTTTCATAATTGATATGTCCTTTGACAGAAATATAGAATAAAATATTATTCAAAATAAATTTAATACAATTTACAATACCAAAAAAAAAAAATGTATAAACTAATAGTTAAGAAATTCACATATAATGCTAATAATTTATATAATGTTAAAATTAGATGATAAAATCCTTTACCCTTAAATCAAAATATATCACTCTAGGGTTCATTTTTCTAATATTCAAATTATTGTATGCATAGATTAAAATAAATATTTTTATTTATTAATTTAAAATTTATCTATTTATCAGAAACCTTCAATAATATATATATAACACCATTTTATAAAACTAAAATAACCTTTAAAAATGCAAATGTATTATTCGTAATAAAATTGAATAAAAATTATGATATTGAAAATATACATGCATATAAATTAATAATTTTCTACATATTTTTAATACTTCACATAAAATTAGAATTATTAAAAAGTCAACCTAATATTATCTGTTTAATAACTTAAATATTATGTGTGTAAGTTAATTATTAAATAATCATAATAAATATAAGTACATCTCTTATTGATTAAATATATGCTGAAATTGTGGGGACATATAATATAATATTATATGTTATTAATAAAAAAATCAAATGTTTTTTAAACAAAAAATCAATGTTGGTTGAATGGCAATGGCAATTATGTGTGAATGGCCTTGAAATCCAAGGTTCAAACAAGGTTCAAACTTTGGTAAAATTTCCATGTGATCAATGGTGTGTGTTGACCATATAATCAACATTATATGTTAACTATATGTACATAAAATGATTTATTATTATTAATTAAAAAAACTGAATTAAAATAAATAAAACATTTAAGTAAAAATCAATGTCATGTGACAATTTCTAATTTGATCAATTCTTAGTGTAATCCTTTATTTGTACCAACCTATCACGAATCACTAAGAAATGTTGAAAAATTCATTAATATTGTAATATAATGAATTAGTGGTGATTACATTAGTATTATAGCTTTTGTCTTTATAGGATTAAAAAGGAAAAAAAATAGTAATTACCCACCCCTAACAATACATTATTCGATGTAAGTAGTGTCAAATTCTATTATTTAATGGTCCTCTTGGGCACAAGTTACATTTGTCAAAAAATATCATAGGCAAGGAACCTTGTTGATTTTTGATATCATAACAAAGTGCAAGCTTGAGGCATGTTCCATAATTCACACAAAGAAATAAGGTGTGGGAGTTGTAGGATGGAATTAGGATGAACTTGTTAAAACAAACCCAAGGTGAAGCCAATATGCATAAACCAAAAAAGAAGGTGGTGTTAAGACCATTCAATGAAATACCTAAATTGAATATGGAAATTTAATAATTTAAATTCAAACCATTCTATCCAATGACTTTGAGAAAGTGAAGAAATAAATTGTACCAAATTTTGCAAAGAAAAAAGAAGATGGTAATAAGGATCTAAAAGCTTGTAATTTCAAATAGTGGTTTTGTAATTTGTAGAAAGCTCAATTGCCTTCTACCAAAATTAGTTTGGTAAGCTATGAAAAATATTCACAAAATTTTCAATTCTTGACAATTCGCAATTCCATTCTTCTACATAAAGACTAGCCTATTGTTCGTAATCCTTTCAAGAACCCAAACTAAGCATATCAAAAGATTGTTGATGAACAAACATGTTTTGCAAAAACAAGTAACATTCCATTAAAAAATCATCATTGTTGAAGTATGTAGAAACACATAACACTTTGATTTTTGAGGGTAAGGGATTTTTTGGAACCAAAAGAACTATGAGAACCAACTAAGACTTATCGCAAACATTTCTCCAACGTAGATCCTATAATGCAAGAAAAAATATCAAGTTTAATATTGTTACCAAAGGGTGACACAACTCTTCCCAAAAAAGGTATTGAAGGCATTTTGGTAGCGGTAGTGCCAACCTAAGAATTCATTGGTACTCGACACTAAACTTTTAATGACTCCTCAAGGGGTCACCATCCTAAAAACTACCTCTCTTAACCTAAAAAATATTTAAGAAAATTGTTAATTTAGTAGTTTAAATCACAAATTTCAAAATTTCAAAATTTTCCCTCCTCAATAAGTGGTTAATGCAAATTGTAAGCAAAATTATGTATGGATGAACCACGGGCAACTCACATTCACAAAACAAAAACAAATATCATGGAGTTGGGGAAAAGCCATTGTTTTTTTCCTTGTACTACACTATGTACATGGTAGCAAAGACTACATGTTGAAGTGAAACAAATTCCTCATGGACTCAAAAGTGGGAATTTAAATACTTTTCAAGTTATGAGTCCCACTACTTCATATGGATTTTAATTCAAGATATTTTAAAAGAGAAGTTGTAGCCTTTAAAAATAAGGTTCTAGTGGTGCATTGCACACTTTGATTAAAGGTGATTTGACCTATCTATTGGGCATTTTAATGCTCATGGGTCAAATTGTTAGTTTGAGTCATAACCATTCATTTGAATATTAATTGTGTTTTGGACCTCTAAATTGGGAAGGGTAAAACCATGGTTATGTGAAAATTTTAAAATTCTACAATCATCATAGTTTACAAACTATTTATTCAATGTGCATTCCCTTATGCTTTTGGTCAAAATGTTGATAATTAATTTATACATATCATTAGATCTATGATTGGTCAAAAAGTCCATGTAAAAGTTTAAAGTTTTTGAATGTGAGATGAACTATCAAAATGATAAAATTAAGGTAATATTTATTGTTAAACAAAAAGTTGAAAATTGGAATGGCTTGTGTTAGAAAGTTTTTACTACATGTTAATTTAAAACTTTCATTTGATGATGGTTTTTTTTTTTTTTAAAATTTTGATATCACTACGTCATTTTTTTTAATCCACATGTAAATTTTGTATGTGTGACATAAGCAATGTCATTATTTCAAAAGTTCACAATAAGTCCACCTTTTAAAAAAATTCATCCATATACTCTAATATGATTTTCTCTAAAGTTAATTGCAACATGAAAAATTAATCTTATTGTTACAATTTTTATTGATTATCGTACTTATAGTTTTGTTTACACCATCTTCTAAGCTATAAAACCTCATATATAAATTCAGTATTGCATTGATCTAAGATCAATGTGATTAAACTCCTCCAAGGTTCACCCATTCTTGGCCAAGACAATGTAATTGTATTGACTAGAATATTAAAGTGCTCACTCTTACTTGCAACATGGAATCCTACATACAAAAGATGAGGGTACAATTGCATAACCCTTGAATACACGTGGTTGGGGTTGCATAGCAATTGAAACGAGGCTAATGCCATCTACATATATGGGGAGAAAAACCTTTAGGTGGGCTAACATGAGAAGTGGAGTATCAAAGAACACTATAACTAAAAAGTATTTTAAAATTTGAGAAGTATTCAAGTATGATGAAACAAAGCACGAAAGTCTTGAAATCTAAGGGAGGGAAACCTATTAAAGTCAAAAGTCACCCTCTCTTTCAGCCCCTATCCCCTCTCCTTTCATCCCCTAACCCCTCTTTCAGTGGTATCCGCAAAGTAAGGAGATCTCATTAAATCTCAGTATGAAATGCTGAAACTCAGCATTTCATGCACAAGGTTTGAGACTAATTATAGTAGTTGTACAAGTAGGAGCAGTGGAAAGTACATGTAAGCAGCAGAGGAGGTGCTTCGGACCAAGGAAAGAGGGGATGAAACTCAGTTCACTACCAAAATTGGTGGAAAAACTAGTTTGGGTCCCAGTTATTTCATTTTGTAAAATTTCATTCCCAGTTACGCGTTTGATGCCCTATTATGTCGAAACTGGCCGTTCTCGTCTCCTAATCGCCTGACTTTATGGATAATTATAGTTTCCCATATTGTATGTTCAATGACAGTCACTTGAGGAACATTTTGCCAAACCTGGCTATAAACCAAATATGAAGTAAAAACTTTTTTAATCAACTTTTTATATTCATGGCTACACACTAAAATCAAAATATAAAAATTCGGTGATTTTTACTTTTTTTTTTCCCTCTCACTTTCGGGAATTGAAACCCTCCAAAATCACTTTCTAAATTAGTCATCACATTGTTACATGTAAATTCGAGACACCGATGAGATGCAAAATCTTCCACAAAGAAAAGTAAAAATTACTTTTTAAAAATCAAAGTGATGTGCCATAAAGTATATAATGGAAAAGGAAATAAAGGCAAGGGAAAAAAGGGTTAGGGCAAGTGCAACATGGAAATCATCCCCAACAAGCCTAAGAGCTAAACTTTGACAAAGACAAATTAGGGGTTAGGTCATGTTGGGAGGTGATTTGAAATTAAAAACTTCACAAAATCACTAAGCTTGGAAATAAATAATAGGCAATCCTTTATTAAGCTTTATGAATCTCTTGCTAGAAATCAATAGAGTCATTTTGAGTTTCTTGATGCTCTACTACCCACATTGAAGAGGTAATAGGAAGCACCATTGACCACAACAATAAATAAATAAATAAATAAAATCATGTCATCGCATCCAAGGGGTGTACCAAACCGTGTTATATTATACCAAAGTTTGCTACACCACATTGCATATGACAATGGGAATATGAGATCATGGCCATGAAAGGCTTAAGCGTCATGGTGATGTCTAAGTAATGCCTCACTCTCTAAGGCCATGAAGACCTTGTGGAAAGGACTAGAAGAATTTTATTTTCATTTTTGGGTTTTGGGGCAGGTCTTTGCCCTTGGTAATGCCCTTGGAGGAGCACGGAGGGCATTCCCAAAGTAAGTGTCAGTTGGCTTTGCCTTGGGCAGTTTGCTTACTTTGGGAATGCCCTGGCTCCAAGGCTGTGTTCCATGTTACCCTACACGAAAACTTATGCACAACATGCCATCATCCACAGACAACATCAGAAAACTTGTGCACAACATGCCATCATCCACAGACAACATCAGAAAACTTGTGCACAACATGTCATCATCGACTAAACAACATCAGAAAACTTTGCCAGAACATGCCATAATCCACATACAACATCAGAAAACTTGTGCACAACATGCCATCATCCACAAACAACATCAGAAAACTTGTGCACAACATGCAAACATCCACATACAACATCAGAAAACTTGTGCAGAACATGCCATCATGTGTGTGTGTGTGTTTTAAAAAAAAAAAACGGCAATGAATTCTAAACACATCTTTTTACTAGTTACTTAAATTTTTGATGTTTTACATAATTGTTGTTGTTGTTGTGCACCTTAACAAACTTTGGAAAAGGAAGTCAGCAATCAAGCCTGACCCAATGGTGCGGGATGCACGCTGGATCTGGGGAGTTCCAGAACCCAGCCTGGCCCTTCAAAACGCCTCCTGCCTCGGGTAGTACTACTACTACAAGCACTCAGCGCAGCAGCAGCAGCAGCAGCAGCAGCAGACAGAGTGCAAAGATTAAAGAAGTACATAAGCAGCACAAAGCTTATTGCAGAGGCGTGCGCACACACATGGCGCACAAAACAAAGACACCTCAAAACTTAGCACAATTTGAACATGAACATGAACAATCTTTGCAAACTTAGCACCATGTAATTTGGATCCATAATTTTGACACACTCTTCTGTAGTAGAAGATCTCTGCTTGCACTTTACAAACGAGTAAAAAAATTTCTAAAGTGTAAGATAATAATACACTTCTAAATAATACAACATTGTTAAGCCACCCAAGGGGATGGCAATTTTTTTACCCATTTATATACCCATTGGGTATGGACAAGGCATATCTTCCAACTAATATACCCTTCATGAAATGCATGCCTAAAATACATACATCGGAAAAAAAATTTATATATCCTATTGATACCCTTGGGTGTACGTAGGATATACCCATACAATTAGGATAACCACCATTCACTTGCATCTACCTAGAGAGAGAGAGTAACCCTCCTCAAATCCTTTAGTTTTTACTTGTCTACCCCCAACTAGATAGTAACCACGTACATTCCCAGGCTACTTACTTGTGTTCCTCACCCAATACCCTAGGTAGTAGTGAAAGGGGGAAAGAAGAAGAGGATTTATAGCATAGGGTACCAACTTAGTAACCTATCCTTGGGAACCTTGGTAACTCAGTTGTGGATGGAAGTCATAACCAGTGTTAGGTAAGTATTTGACATTTTGACTCACATTGGTTTCAAAACCTCAAAGAACCGAACCCATGGTTAAAAAAGGGTGATTATTCAATTTATACAATTTTTTTGAGAATTGTGATTTTTATACATCAAAATTGATTTCTTTCTTTGGTTTTTTTTGGTAAAACATGGTTATGAGCTTTTAGAACCGCCCTGATATCCATTGGGGGCTCCAAATCAGGGTTAATCTATGGGTTTCACCTTAGTTACTTGAAGTAGGTTTTACATAAAAGGCATTCACCAGGTAGAAAATAGGTAACTACCTATTTACATAACTAGATGGTTTTATGCATAGGCTAGGGACCGTCTTTCCTACTTACCTACTAACAACTGGCAAGCAGGCTGTTAGTAGGTAGGTAGGTAGGTAGGTAGGTAGGTAGTATGAAAAGCAACCGAGCTAACCACCATGGTTAGCTAGGGAACTTGAACCCAATGAAAAATCTGTTTGGTGACCATTTACCATCCATCCTTCATGGTATACTAGTGGATGCTGGTTCACTCTCTCATGAGTGAGAAGTATAGAAAGAACACAATGTTGGGTGGGTGGATAACCACCCACTTTGGTGGGTACGAACCATTGGTTCCAGTTCCGCTTACAAAGAAGAACCAAACTGGAACTGGGGTTTGAACTTAAAGAACAAGAAACATGAATTGGAACCTGATTATTTGTTCATTATAGAGTATTATTATTGTAGCTTAAGGGGATTTTTGGCCCCTAGGTAATAATAATAATAATAATAGGTCTATTTATTTATTTATTTTATATGAGGGTTTTTTGAAAGATCATGATATTTTTTGGCTTGTCTTGAAACTTGAGATTAGTTATTATAGAGTTATGATATGTTGAAGGATTTTGGTTTCTTTTAGAGGATTTTTTTTTTTTTTTTTTTTTTTTT
>Ga0116227_10012315_pt1 | contig 13968 bp, 9 predicted proteins | sample S1TSphgellanicum_FD_89693 | JGI IMG/M metagenome (GOLD analysis project Ga0116227, IMG submission 89693) | Host-associated microbial communities from peat moss isolated from Minnesota, USA - S1T2_Fb - Sphagnum magellanicum MG | ecosystem: Host-associated > Plants > Peat moss > Unclassified... | reverse complement strand
ATGTGACTCCCGGGCTTCCTCTTGCCTTAACTCCCGGGCTTCCTCTTGGCCCGCACTCTTGCAATGCCTTTGCTTTGACTCTCGGGCTTCCTTCTTCTTGGCCCGCAACCTTGCAACCCCCTTAGCCTTGGTCGCGAGCCCAAAGTTAGGGTTGCAACATTTTGACTAACCACGGCAGTAAGTTTGCATCAAAATTGTTCATATCTTTTCTCACAAGCCACAAGATTCAACATCAATTTCCAACACCTTACACTCCGCAACAAAACAAAATGGTAGAAAGGATGAATGGAATGATTGTTGAAATAGCTCATTACATGCTTCATCGTGGGAATCCTAGTTATATATTAGGCAAAAGCGATGAACATTACCATCTTGTTCAAGCAAGATGTCCTCACAAGGCCATACCAAATGCGACCCTAAAAGAACTATGGAATGGGAGGAAGCCAATAGTGAATCTTTTAAAGATTTTTGGAATCTTGCATATGCACTAAAACTAGAGCAAACATGTGAATCAAAACTTGAGCCTAAAAATACTAAGTGTACCTTTGTTGGTTATAATACAAATTCCAAGGCATATAGACTCATCGTTGTGCTTAGAGAAAAAATGATCTTGAGTTGGGACGTAATCTTCAACAAGATTGTAACTTCTAGCTTCCATCCCCTTGAGAAGACTACACAAGTAGTGGGAGCTAGTCACTAGGAGATTGACATTCTAGATCATAATTTTGACGAACAATTGAACCAATGTTCAAGTTCATGGTAGGGAACAAACTATGCATCCAAGTCCTAGTGAACTTGACAATGACATCACATTGGATTTACCATTGTATGGAAATAATAACACCATTTCTCCACCACATGCACAAATCCAATCTGCAATAAACCAAGAAGTTGTAGTGGGAATGGAGCCACAAGCAATCATGGGATCATTGGGAAAGGAAGCATCTCAAAGGAGATTTTTTTGCATCAACCAAACACCTTTGAATCTTCAAGACCACACATGCATAGCGACCATGGATGAACCCCTAACAATTTCTAAAGCTTTAGAAAAGGAAGATGGCTCATTGTGGAAGCAAGCAACAAATGAAGAGTATAATTCATTATTGAAGAATGGGACCTGGATCCTAATAGAACTTCTAAAAGGGAAATATGCCATAGGAAGTAAATGGGTTTTTAGGATCAAGCATAAATTGAATGACAAAATGGATTGATACACGGCATGGTTGGTAGCCAAAAGCATTAATTTTTAAAAAACATATGTTTTAATTGTTAAGTTTGCATCTAATAGGACCTTGTTAGCTCTCAGGGTGATCCACAATTTTAAAATCCATCAAATGGATGTAGAAGGTGCTTTCTTGAATGGAAAGTTCATCGAAGATGTTTGCATGAAACAACCAAATGGTTACAAAGTTGTTAATCAAGGAAACTTGGTGTGCAAACTCCATAAGGCCATTTATGGTTTGAAACAAGCACATCATGTTTGGAATACAATAATCAACACGTTTTTTAGAAAAATTGGCTTTTAAAGATGTGAGTCAAACCAAAACATGTACATCCTTATAAATGAAATAGGTTTATCTATATTTCTTGCTATGTACAATGATGATTTACTGATCTTGAGTGAGGATGTCGATTCTGTAAATAGTGTCAAATCATATTTTAGTAGTGAATTTGAATTAAAGATATTCCAAATAAATGGAATTTGTCTTGGAATACAAGCCATTTGATATAAGAAAAGGAAAACCATTAACTTGAATCAAATAAACTATATAAAGGACGTCTTTAAATGTTTTTGCATATGCAAAATTGCAAACCAATAAACACATTGCTAGATATTAGTTTTAGACTTTGCAAGATTGATGAACCTATGACAGTAGAAGAGGCAATAAAAATGGAAGGAGTACCATATAAAGAAGCGATAGGTTGTTTTATGTACACTATGGTCGCCATAAGACCTAACATCACGTTGTAAACAAGTTTACATTGTGAAGCTAACACATTGGAAAGTTGTAAAAAGAATATTCAAGTACTTGCAAGGCATGAAAAACCTATGGTTATAATATTTTGGATTGGAACATGATTGATCACAATCCAAGGTGATTGTATTTGGATCATGTGACGTTGACTAGGGAGGATACATTAATAGTAGGATATCAATTGTTGGATCTTTGTGTTTATTAGCCAACAATGTTGTTAGTTGGTCTAATAAAAAATAACCAATAGTAACATTTTCGACTCAAGAAAAAAAGTACATGTCAACATCACAAGCAACTTGTGAAGCCATGTGGTTGAGGACATTCCTTACTAAACTTGATTTCAAGCAAGAGGGGGCGACTATTCTTCTAATAGACAGCCAAAGGAGCATCTCTCTTATTAAGAACCCAATTCATCACAATTGGTTGAAACATATTAACATACGACATCACTATGTTAGAGAATTGGTACATGCAAGTGAAATAACATTCGAATATTGTAGTACCAATGAGATGAGTGCTAATATGTTGATGAAAGGAATCCCTAGGCGAAAACGTCATGAGTGTATGTGAAGGATGGATCTTAAACAACTTGAGATTTGATCTACCAAGTGAGAATGTTAGACTATATGGTAGTTCAAATCATTCCAAAAGCTTTTAAAGGCTTCTAATAAAATATAATTATTATTTAAAGGTTCAAAGATTTTAGAATAGAAGAAAATTAATTAAATTATTCTAGCTAAAACTTGTTATAAATCAGGTGGTTAACTCATTGTTTAAATCAAATAGTTGTAGGCATAATTTCCAGAAAATCAAGGTGTCAGGGTATCACCATCCTTGTTTGTAATGGGATTCCTAATATGTCCTTAAGTGGATCAATTTACATAATATACAGTCCACTATTTCTTGCATTCATACATCTCAAATTGACTACTTGCGCTTGTCCTTACTTCTTTTGTTTTTTGTTATCCGCATTACTTCATTCTATGCATCAATTTTTTCATTATGGAGGAAGTAGACCGTTCACAATCCATAGTTCACAAAACAATATGTGGGTTGTCATTTGTTGCTCTAAAAGACATTTGTTAAAACTACATCTAAATTTCCTCTTCAAACTCTCCATTCATAATAAAAATATTTTAATATTCATTTAATGGATCCCCATGTCTCGTATAGTTGCCAATGCAAAGATACATCATATAGATATAAACTTCGCTACTTGTGCGCAAGTTTCGTTGTAATCCATTCTCTACATGTAGGTGAAACCTCTTGCCTCACATCTTGGTATGAAACACTTCAATTCTCCATTTGAACCATGTTTGATCTTAAACACATTTCCTAAAAAAAATATTTTCTTAGTTTTGAGGAAAAACATCAAGGTTCAAGTATTATTGGCTAAGAGGATTTTGTATTTATTTTGCAAGGCATTTTCCCATGTTTTCCATTTCCACTCATCAATTTTTTTTCACGTTTTGGGGTTCTTAAAAACACACTATGATGCATGTTCCACTTCTTTGGTTGTAATCCATTAATAACAAGGTCATTTTTTACATTGTTTCGAGGTTTTCCTCTTCATGTATCTTGTTGTGTGTGATTCAATTGATCATGATTAGGAGGAACAAATGAACCTCCAAAGAAAAAAATGGTGTGGGATTAATCTTGACACCTTTCATTAGTCTCTCAATTAAAGGTTGAACATTATCAACCTCAAATGGTTGACTTCCATTTTCTTCAATCATGATTTCATCCACAACAACATGGTCTATTTGAATAAAGTCCTTTGAACAAGCTTTATCATTAACATCTACTTGATTTGATCTTAGGTCCTTTCACAATTGGGGTACACACAACAATTGTTAATGAAAAAAAATTGCAAATCACTAATTTAAAAAAAAAAAACTTTTTTTCACATTATAATTATAGTGGATTATTTTATGCTTAAAATTAAAATGATGTCATGTTAAATTAATAAAATTATTTCATAAAATATTTGACACATAATGTCCATTTGAGTCATTTTAAATAATTATATTCGTCATTTTGATTGTAGGTTTTTTTAAAGGAATGAAAAGGAATGCATTAAGCAATGCAAATGATTTCAAAATTTTAATGGATAAATAATGATTACATATGCATTTAACAATTTTTATTGGATACATTTGATCAAATTATACACCGTTCACAACTTTTGAAAGATTAAAAATTCAATCAAAAGGGTTGTAAGGAAAAAAATTATGGCCACTTGGTTGATTGTTTGTATTCATTGAATTTAAACTTTGTAACACAAAATGTAAATCACATCTACAAGAAATAATCATGTGAAAAGACATGTCAAGTTGTTTACACAAGCTTATCTACATATTTAATTTTGTAGTAAAAAAATTTGATGCATAAAAATGTATATATGTGAAAAATCACCACCACCATATGAATTATCTTAATTTGAGTTATTCAATTTTTTTGATTTAAATTTTTTACATTTTTTAGATAATGAAAATATATATCTTGGAATCCTATCTTTTAAAAATGATACCTTAACCATGAATAAAAAGCCCCCTTCATTTGGAACACAATATCCCAACTTTTGATAATTTTAGTAGTTCTACACACATCAAGTGATATGCTTTGAATATTTCACAGTAGCCTATAAATGCATAAGTTTTGGATTTGGACTTTAATATACTTCACTTTTATGTGAAACATGTCCATAAAATTTGCAACTAAAACATGCCATGATTCCTATATCATCTTTAAGTTAAGAGTTTTTGTGAAACATTGATTTATATATATATATATATATCACCATGTTCATTGCATTTGCCCAAAACTCAAGCATAAATCTTTATGTAAACATCATGTTCTTAACACATTGCATCATCATGCTATTGAGTCATCACACAACCTAATTTTGTTGAGGAAAATATAGAACATTTGTTTGTCATTGCGTCACAAACTTACCAAACTTTATAGGTTTGTACAAATTTTATGTGAAATCCAGTTTGCATAGGTTCATACAAAAATTGAATGAATTTTGTATTACATGGTTAATATGAACAATATTTGTATGTATTCAATATCTTAAATATTCAAACATATGTGACTTTTTTTTTGAATGACATACATGAATGTTCATGTTTAATAAACAAAAATTGAATCATTTTATGCAAACTTACATCACGATATTTGCATGGATTTAATTAAAATGTAAATTGTACATAATTCACAAGACATCACAAGTAGATAGACACATTATATATAAATAATATAGTATTTTTTGAACCATTTTTACACTTTGAAATCCATTGATTTTGCATAAACATGTTATTTACAATTTTTGCATAATTATATCAAGATTTTGTGATATTGGAAGTTTGTGATGTGGATTCCACATTTGGCCAAAAAATAATCACACTTTTTTAAAACAATTTATTTTTATTTATTCAATTACAATATCTTGACATTTTCCTCTTTTCCATTTCCACCAATGCCTCATTTTTTTGGAATTATCAAAGACTTGACCACTAGAAGAAATTCACATAATAATGACTACCATTTTAGTCATAAAAGACAATATTTTAACCATAAATGACATATGAAACTACAAAACCTTCCAATCTTTTTGGACAAGTGGCAAAAAATAACTAGTTGCTTAAAAACACCATGTGGTTTCCTTGTGGCACCCAATCATAGCAATAGTCACATACCTTTTATGACTAAGGGTGAATTTTTCATATGTTGCCTTAAACAACCATCCTTTTGATGTGGCATCCACTAGTTCTAGGACAATGTGATTATTGTGGTTTGTAGATGCTTATATGATTATCATGCGAAACCAAATCATGCCATATGTTCATTTGTGGCATTTCATGACTGGGGGGGGCGGGGGGGTTCTTAACCTAGCATAGGTTACTTTAAAAACCTAAACCTAGGTTCCTAACCTAGCATAGGCAACCTATATGCCTAAATAATAACCTAGGTTTAGTCCAAATATTCTAGGTAACCTAGCCTACACTATGTAGTTTAACTAATGACCTAGGCCAAATATATAGATAGGTTGCAATGTTGAAGACTTGAACCTTTCACCTCCACATTGGGGGATCCTTAACCATAACAACACATTTTCTTTATCATATTATTATGATCATTTATTCTTATAAACCACCTAGGTAGCTTAGTTTAGCTACCGTACTTGATTTACATACCTAGTTTACCTAACCTAGCTACCTAAATAACTTGTCTATTTAATTATTTACCCTAGCAACGCACCCAACTACCTTCCTTATAATCAAGCGTAGCTAACTATGTAATCTACTTAATCTAACTTAATTAACTAAAAAGTAATTACCTTTTTTGCCTACTTACCTAGTTTAGCTTACCTACATAGCCTAGTTACCTACCTAACCTAGATTAAACAAGTTAGCTTAGCTACCTAGCTAGACCACCTAGCCTACCTTGTTCTTACATAATACACCTAGCTACCTATTTATTTACCTAGCTTTTATTTAAAGCTACCTTAGTTAGTATAATATACTTAATTAACAACGTACCTACCCTACCCTACCCAACTAGCTATCTACCCAACCTACCTACTTAGCTTAACTACTTATAGTTTAATCATCCTACCTAACACAACAAGCAATTTTGTCCTACCCAACTAGCCTAAATAACTAACTAGGTTAGTTAGTTATTTTCCTAGCCTAGCCCAATTAAGCTAAATTACTTACCTAGCTTATACCTAGCCTAGTTACATATGTACATAGGTTAATGAACCTATGTACACAAACTACCTACATGTAACTTAATTACATATCTAACTTAGCCTATTTTGTCTAGCCTAACATAGTCTAACTTACTACCTAGTCTACCTAGCCTAGCTTAGCTTAGCCTAACTACTTACCTAGTTTATCCCAACTATCAATAGAAGAAATTTGAGAATTAATGATTCAATTTATAATTACATTTCAATTGCAGTAGACACTTTCAACTACAAAATGCTCCAATCACCTAGACAAGTTCCATTGGAAAACTATTCACAAAAAACACCATGTGGCATGGAACTCGCATTGGTAATCACAAACCCTTGCAACTACAATCCATATTCTCATCCATTATCATGGATGAACCTGAATATGACATTGACCCCATGTAGCTTACATGGAATTTGACCTTGCAACTACATTTGCAACAACATCTACGATTACCTTATGAATAGTTGCATGATGCCAAGTGCCCTAGTTATCTAGATTAACCCAATTACCTACGTAGCTAAAATAATATGTAAATAGATAATAAACACCTACCTTAACCTACTTAGCCTAGTGTAACTTAGCCTCAAGACACCTACCTATTTACCTAGGTAAAATAATAAGTGAATACCTAATAAATGCCTATCCTAGCCTAACCTACTAGGCACAACCCAACATAACCTACTTAAGCTAACTTATCAGCCTAGTATAAATTAACCCCCAGGGTGTAAGTACAAGGACTTAATTAGATGTCCTTAATTAATTAAATAGATGGTCAACATACTTATGTACCTACAAGTTGCAAATTACCTAGCTTAGCATACATCACAAACTTCCAATATCACAAAATTTTAATAGAATCAATGCAAAAATCATAAAATAATATGTTTGTGCAAAATTCATGAGCTTCAAAGTGTAAAAATGGCACATATATATATAATTTATATATAAATAATGTGTCTTTTTTACTTGTGATGTCTTGATGTGAAATACGGAAGATTGACATTTTAACTAAATATGTGCAATTATCATGATGTAATTTCATGTAAAACTATGCAATTTTTCTGTATTATACATGAACATTCATGTACGTCATTCAAAAACAATGTTTCATTTGTTTGAATATTTAAAATATTGAATACGCACAAATATCGTTCATATTACCTTAGCACGAAATTCATTTGATTTTTGTACAAACCTATGAAAAATGGATTTCACACAGAATTTGTAAGAACCTGAAACTAAGTAAGTTTGTGATGTAGCTTTAATGCCTAGCTAACATCCTAAGCCTACCTACTAAATAACAATAACATTTTCTAATCTACCCAGTAACCAATAAATGAACTTATACACTTTGAATTGGAATAACAATTTAAATGCCATGTATTAATCATCTATGCGTAGTTGCAAATATAGTTGAAAAAGCTATTTAGTTGATAATGGATGACATATGCTCATTTTCATTAATCTTTTCATTTAAACTTGCAATATTCACAAATTCTAATCACATGGATCCATCATAATGTAGTTGCATATGGAATTATGAACACTTGCAATTATGGTGACACATAGGATTACTACAAGTGTGGTTACAAAATGAGTTAATTTGGACATTAGTCACATGCACTAGTTGCAAACATGGGGTTGAAATGAACAAGATTTCTTTTAATGTATCTAAACCACCTAGCTTAGGTATGTGGCCTACCTATGTACATGTGATCTATTCATCATGTTGTATAATTGGCATACTTGATGTACAATTGGTAGAAAATACCACAACAATTGTAAAAGTAATTAGGTTGTTATCCATAAATGGATGCATAGTTAATAATGGATGATAAATGTTTATTTTCACTTTACATTTCCATCCAAACATATAGTAATCACAAATTGTAATTGTATCCACAAGAAGAAATATTTTCTTTTTCCACTACCCAAATTCATTTAGGTTTTTAATGAAATAGGACAAAATTGACTAATATGCAACTTGTATGGTTTTGGTAAAAAAGAACTAGTTGATTACGACATTTTTAATGAAATTTTTTATAATCGTTTTGGATAATCACAAGTTGCATTAAATAATTTTTAATCAAAAATTTATGACATGGATATATGATGTCCCAAGTTAATATGAAGCAGAATAATGCACCACATCATCATATAATTTTTTTCTCCCCCCCCCCACCCATTTTTTTCAAAATTGTGACAAATTTGCATGACATGAAAAATTTACATGCCATGAAAAGATTTTTTTATTATTATTTTTTATTTTTCAAGTTTGTCAACAAAAATGTTTTGACACCATTAAAACATGATGTACATTGAATCCACCATGATGTATATGTTTGTAAATTGCATTTGTACAATATATAGTAATGCATGCATCCATCAAGGATTGAACCCAATACCTCATGGAAACACTAAGGTTTTAACCACCAAATCACTTCAACACTTTATTAATAAAGATGAAAAAGTTGAACTTTACCGTGTTTGGCATGAAATGATTAGGAAATTCAAACTTTAACATACATCTTTTTTTGCAAAATTTATTCAAATGCTACAAATGAAAAGATGGTCTTGAAGCTTATTCAATAATGAATTCAAAAAAATTATTATAATTTACAAAAAATAAATTTAGGATGTTAAGAAGAAACTTGAAATAACATTTCATGAATAAATCAACAATTATTATTTTTGTATAAATTGACCTAAAATCTTTGTAAGTTCAATATGAATTCAAAAGTGCATTTATTAAGTCTTTCATATTAAAAACATCATTAGATAAAATAAGCCCATTTTTTGAAGAATCTCAATTTCTTATTTTCCCCAATATGATCAAGTATAAATTTATTTATTTATTTTTACAATGTTGTTAAAATGGTAATCATCCATAAAAAGATTGTCACATTTGGTTATAGACAAGTTGTGTACTTGAAAACTTGTTTAAAATTTTCAATATTCTAGTTATTTTCAATAAATTGGGGTCAATTTTCTTTTTTTAAAGTTACTCCTAATGATTAGTAATTTAAAAGTAATTCTAATAATTCCAACCTTAAACACATAAACAATTTTAACATCAAATTTATTTGAAAACATTCAAGTTCAATCTTTGAAATGATCATAAACCTTATCCAATTTTTTTGAAAATTTAAAATAAATATTAATGATGTAACCAAAGGTTTTTTTTGTGGTGAATTTTCAGCTTTTTGCAAACATAAAAAGGGCCATCAACATCAACAAAGGATTTTTTATATAAACATATTTCTTAATTTAAAATTTTACATTTTTATTTATTTATAAATGATATAATTCTACAATGGGTTTTTGAACTTGTAATCAAAATATAAAAATGATTTAATCAATAATTTATTTAAAATTTTACAATTTAGAAAAAAAACTCGAAAAGGCTTTTTAAAAAAATTGATTACATGTCATCAATAAATCTACAATTTTTTTTTGTTTAAACTGACCTAAAATCTTTATAAATTCAATGTCAATTCATAAATGCATTCATAAGTATTCTACAATTTTATTTTCAATACATAAAATATGTAAATTTTTTTTTCCATATTCGTCATCTCCTCTTTTAAGTCCATCACTACATCTTTTGAGTGAAACCCTAAAAACAACTCTGTGCAACTCCAAGCAAGCAAGCTTGGTTGTAACACCGAAAGGATATCTATTCATATTTTAATTAAATTTCTTTAAAAAATAAAACAATCTAAGTATTGAAATGCAATTAGTGTGTCTTATTTGGTGGAAAGAGATGGAGTCTATGTTGAAAAATTTCATGGAAGTGATATAAGCACAATTAAAGGTTAATGGTTGAAAACCTAGGATATGATGAAAGGGTGTTTGCTTTTTATTCATGATTTCTCAGTTATGATGAATGTAGGGTTTAAGAATCCTATTCAAAATTTACTTGTTAATTTAATCTTAATCAAACAATTACACGACTAAAAGTCACATATCTTTTTTTAAGATTGAATTTTTAAATTATATTTCTTAAATATCCATTTGTGAGTTGTCTTTTATAACACACTTTTCAAACTACCTTATTTGTCTCTCTCTTGTGATTTAGTGTATGATTCATAAAGTACATTGGAGGCGAATTTGAAAATCGAATATAGTGTCATGTGTGTATTACACATTCACTAAGACAAGAGATGGTATAAACACATAATTTATAGTAATAAAAAATTGAGGATGATATTAGTACAAAGTTCAACAACTAATAAAAATCAATCAACTCTTATAAAATTCAACATTTGCTACCCAACTCTTTAACTTGAACGTATGTTCAAAGTTGTTTTTCACGATTTAGATTTTGGTTCTAGCAAAATGCTAATGCATGGTCCAATTCTTGTTCTAGTTTTATCAAAAGGATAGAGGTTTGGGTTTAAATCATAAAAACTTGAATATGAACTTGTAGATTTAACACTACAAACCTAAAAAAATTGATAAAAACCCGAAATTTTTATAAAAAAATCTTTAAGAAAAAAAAAAATTCCCATGTTAAGAGGAATTGGAGTTTAAGAATCCAAATTTATAATTTCTTGGGTTTAATATGTGCACTTGAAGGCTTCACTTAAAAAGGTGAAGATACTAGTGTAGGCCCAACCCCTCTTTCCCACCCCCAACCACAAATTTCAAGTATCACAAAAATCACACTAAATATAGAGAATTTTGTGTCTAACCCCATATTTTCTTCTTTTGCACCCATTAGTCAACTTGTCACTATAGAGAATTTGATGTCTAACTCCATATTCTCTTCTCTTGCACTCATTAGTCAACTTGGTGACATCATATCAACATGTTTCAAAAAAAATTTGAGATTTTGATGGATGGCTTTTTGATTGGAAAAATGAGAGCAATTTTGACAAACTTGATTTTTTTTCACACATGAATGGTGAAAGTAGTAAACTCTTTAAATCATTGTGGCTATAGTGATTTGGTTATTTTCGAATGCATGTGGCAAAGGTTTTTGCATCAAAATAACAAATAGTGGCTACAAGAAAACAAATGAAATATAAATATAGCAAGAGTCATAGCAAGTTTCATTGCAAAACATTATATCAATTGAGTTAATGTTGTAGCTTATAATACATAGAATCATATTGTCCACCCAATTCTAGCTATATTGAATGTTCACATTCTTGTTAAAACTTTATGGGCATTGTGAAAGACATCTAAGATGTTATGGGCCTTCAATGTCCATAACTCATGTATATTCTAAAGGCAATTTGGAGAAGTAATGTGTTTAAATTTTTGATGGCTTCATACACATGTGCTCCTTTTTCTTCACCTTGTGCCACCATATCATCAAGATTACCTAATAATCTCTTGATTGGAATTTGAAAACAAGAAAAAGACCACAAACTTAGAAATCTTCAAATAAACAACTAACATTTAGATGACAACATTAGAAAAGTGTGCAAGCACAAAGTTCAAACAACTCAAAGGCAAAATGTTAAATGTTTTGAAGGTTAGTGGGTTAGTGGTTATGCGCACATGTTAGCTATGGAGCGGCTAATAAACCCCAACCATGCCATGAAATATTTGCAAAGTGGTGAATGTATTTGCATGACATGAGTTTTCATGTGGCAATCCAACCTCTTAGTATTATCATATAGTGGCTACCATTGCATGAAATTCAATGGAATCTTGGCTATATTTCTCTTTTTACCCCACTTGTTTTCCTTGTACTATTTTTAGCACCCTTAATTTGACCATAGCATTTTGGCTATTTTTAGTCACCAAGAGAAACTCTACATCACATAGTGAATTTCACTATATACTCAATCCCATTTTCTTACACTTTCCTAGCATTGTGGCCTTGGTTGTGGTCTTTGTTGTCCAACCTCTAGCCCTTTTTGTCAATATGGTTGGTGTTTGTAGTGCTGTAGTCTAACCTCTGGTGTCCTCTTGTTTGCACTTTTCTCAACATAGTCTAGTGAGGTTTTGTATGACCATATTGTGGGGGCAAGGACTAAGAGCATCTCCAGAGTGAAATAAATAGAAAACAAAGCCAATTATGGAAGAAAAATATTGATGGCCAGGGAAGCTCTACATGACCTTAGCAAACTCAAAGTGGAAAAGGAAGTTAGTCTGGAGAGCAAATGAGAAATAGAAGCATCGAAAAGAAAGAAAGCAAGGACGATCAACATCCTTGCAAAGCTTGGAGGGTAGGTTGCAAAAAAGTTGTTAAAAAAATGCAAATAAAATGAAAATGCTTTGAAAGCTTGATTAGTAAGAAGGAGAGGACAATGGAGATAATGAAGATGCTCTGAAAGCTTGGGTCAATAAGTAGGAGAAGATAATAGAAAAAAATAAAAATGCTTTTAAAGCTTAGATCAGCAAGGAGACTTGAGAAAGTAATGGATTAACGAAAATGTTTTGAAAGTTTGGATTAGTAAGAAAGAGAAAACAACAGAAATCAATGAGAATGCAAGCAAGCTTGCATAAGGAAGAAGAAGCAGAAGATGGAGAAATCTAAGATGTGCACAGAAAGTGACAGCACAAAAAGAAAAGGACAAGACGCACAAGAAAAGATAGACAGAAAGCAAAAAAAACCCTAAGTCTAAATCTGGCTAAAAAATTCCCAGAACTTCATGTAGGGGAAAGTCCTGGCTTCAGGACCTTCCGGATTTTTGGCTCGGCCGACCGGCCTCTGGCTGCGACCTCAAATCCGCAAGGTCCTGGGTTCAGGACCTTCCCCTGTACCTAAAGGCACGTCGTATTGGCGGAAGAGCCGTCCGTTAACATCGTATTTCATGCATGGCATCGTGGTTTACGCTAGAGAAACCCCCTTACTCGAACAAAAGATGCGTCAATCTCGTCCGTCTGTCCACTGGCGAAGACAAATCCCAGGCTGGGCTAACCCTATGGACGGCACAGCGAACGCACCCACTAGTGCAAGTGAGCGAAGAAAAACCGCCTGTGGTATGTCTGTACTCGTACGCAAATATAAAAATGGGTTCGGCCACACAACAGAGAAGAAAAAACGAAGCAGCACTTAGGTTTGCGCAATGAAGGAAAGATCACCAGGTCGGTAGAACCAACCACCACCGAAAAGAAGACAGCACTTACCACCCAGTAGCGGAAGGAGTGGCCAATAAACGTGACCTTTGAGTTTTGTTTGCAGAGAGTCGAACATGGTCCCTCCCCCCACCCCCCCCCCCCGCCGCCTTTCCTCCCCCCTTCTCTTGTTCTTATTTGATCCGGGAGCCCGCAGCCCCCCTCCATCGAGT
>Ga0116227_10012314_pt1 | contig 13970 bp, 9 predicted proteins | sample S1TSphgellanicum_FD_89693 | JGI IMG/M metagenome (GOLD analysis project Ga0116227, IMG submission 89693) | Host-associated microbial communities from peat moss isolated from Minnesota, USA - S1T2_Fb - Sphagnum magellanicum MG | ecosystem: Host-associated > Plants > Peat moss > Unclassified... | reverse complement strand
ACTCTACAATCATTGAGAAACACATGCACAAGGCAAAGAACTGCATATTCCAAAAGGAAAGTTACAAAATTGTGGGAACATTTTCCAAGGTTCAGCAATAGCAAAAGAGCATTGTGCAACAGAGAGGTGTTTTTCAGGCCTTGACTACCAATTGATGCCAAAGAAAAAAATGTCCGCAATGGCCTGGCTTGAGTGCTATCATTTTTTCCTTGTCTAGGTTTCCGAATTCCATAACACTTTGAGATTCTTGAAGACTCCAAGGCCTAGCCCTCATGTGTTTCTGCAGGGCACATCATTCCCCAGTGAGAGTTATGCAATTGTCAAAGCTTTGCCAGCTTCCCTAAACAGACCCACAACATGCAAAAGGATTGCACAAGTCATTACCGAAGCAAACAATGATATGACAGAGTTACACTCAAGGAAATAGAGATGAGATCATACCTTGAGATTCAGTCCATACACTTTATTTGGTTCTTAAGAGCTCACCTTCACGACCAATAGGAAAGTTAAGCCGTCGCAAGTGAGAAAGAGTTGAGGCATATGTCAAGCGATTGAGCACCTATACCAGGCAACAATTAGTGTGTGATGAGAAAATTAACATGCATGCTTGACTCACCCATCTATAACAATTAGCTCACAAGCACCCTAGGTAGCCAGGCACAACTCTATACAAGTCTCGACTAAGACAAAAAAATCAATACATTCAGCAAAAAAGTCAAGCTAACTTGCAGCAGCAATAGCACCAAACAAGCTGGTGAAGCTTTGCAAACTGACCAGAGAATGGCAACACTGAGTTCTGTAGCCAAGTTGGAGACTGTGTGTAGATGGTGCACTAGAGCAGCCATGGCTAAGGCATGATTGGCAACAGCTGCTCTTCCCTCTGCTATGGTGCAAAGAAGCTCCAGAACCCCTAAAGCAAGCTCCACATTGCCTCTCTTGGCATCTGGAAGAAGCTTTATGAGCAAAGGAACCACTCCAACCAATAATCCTAATCCTATTTCTCCTTGGAATGCAGATGGTAAGTAAAGCCTTCAAGCCAGCCCTGATGGCCTTGGGATAGATCTCCTCTCACAACAACTTGGCTAGAACTTCAAGCATTCCCGGCATCGCTCCAGTGCTGTTGTTGTGCGACGATTCTATTTCCGATGCGATTCCCGCAAGAACGGTTGTCGCATTTACCCTGGCATCCAAGCTTCCTTTGCACAAAAACCAAGCTAGGGTTGCAACCGAACTCTACGTTAGAAGCTGCTCTCGCCGCTGTCTGTTTGCTCCCACCTCAAGAAGTGCAAGGATGGCAAGCGCTTCTTCACAAGCCTCTAAGCTGAAAGAAACTCTCTATTGTTTCTTCTTCTTCCTCTCTTGTTCTTTTTCTACTGGCATTGGGTATTTACATTAGAGTTCTAGAGCACCACCGATCACCGAAGCGAGCACGGAGACGGCATCAGATTCTTGGATGCATTTGTGATTCCTCTCGCTTTCTCGAGCCACCAACCTGATGTTCTTCAAACTGGGAAGCGGATCCACGGAACTTTGCACTTCGCAAAGCATTCTGGCCACGGTATCTGCAGCCACGGGCACATAGGGAGTTGAGAGGAGTCGTACAAGGGTGCTGGACGAGCCGCCGCCACCGTGCGCTTCGCACCAGTTCTGGATGAGATGCCGTAACATGTGGTTTGGCACGAGCTCCAAGGAAGGCAGCGTCTACATTATTGCTGGACATGTATGGTTCCCCGCTTTTAGCCATGGCTCCTCTACAACATCTTCATTCCTGTCCTCTACACCCACCATCCTAGAACTCTCCCAAAAACACCAAACAAGCCAGACCTAAGCAATTCTTAGTCTGGAAAAATAACAAGCCAGCAAGTAAGCAAAAAGGGCTCTACAATTCCTCTAACAAAGCCCAATCTATAAACGAAAAATTGTGCACAACCAAGAGAAGAGTGAAGGAAATCCCATTAGGGTTTCCAACGCCGAGGTTTAGGGTTCCGCTGAGAAGCTTGAAACAGGTAGGTGGCAAAATAGATTAGGTGATTTTTCACCTATATCCTACACCTTATCAATGGGATTGTCATTTGTAGGCAACCCTAATCCTAGACATGCCTAGAAAAAATGTGTACCTAGCTTACCAAAAGACCATAGTTGGCCTATTTTGGTTGCACATGCAACTATGAGTATATGCATATCAAATATATATGATGATATATCACAAAAATCATCCAAAGGTTGAGATGAAGGTGATCATAGTTGCACCATAGTTGCATACACACCCAAAAAGGGGGCAAAAATCCATTGTAGTTGCATAAAAAACCAAAGATAGTTGCATGCGATCGACAGTTGCATCCCAGTTGTAAACATGATGGTTGCATATGACAAAATTTCTAGTAGTGCTTTAGCCAAATTTAGCCCAATATAGCCTAGTATAACCAAGTGTAATTTAATATAGCCAAATATAACCTAGTTTAACCAAACATAAATTAAATAACCTACTTTTGTTAAATTTAACCTAATACAACCTCATTTAACAAAATATAGTTTAATTTAGCCAAATATAATTTAGTTTAACCTAGTTTAGCTAGGTTTAACCTAAATAACCCACTTTTATCAGATTTGGCTTAATATAACTTAATTTAGCCTATTATAGTTTAATATAGTTAAGTTTAGCTTAATGTAGCCAAGTTTAGCCAAGTATAATTTAATCTAGCCAATTTTAACTTAAATATCCTACTTTTGCCAAGTTTAGCTTAATATAATTTGCTTTAATCAAATGTAGTTTAGTATAGCCAAGTTTAACATAATGTAGCCAAGTATGACCTATAATAACCTAGTTTAGCCAAGTATAGCCAAGTATAGTCAAGTTTAACCTAGTATAACATAGTTTAACCAAATATAATTTGATACAGCCAAATTTAATTTAATATAGCCAAGTATAACTAAGTATAATTGAGTCCAACCAAGTTCAACCTAAATAACTTGTTTTTGCTAAATTTAGTCTACTATAGTTTAATTTAGTTAAATATAATTTAATATAACCATGTTGAACTTAATATAACCAAGTATACCAAGTATAACCTAGTTTAGCCACGTGTAGCCAAATACAACCTAAATAACCTACTTTTGCCAAATTTAGCCCAATATAATTTAGTTTAGTCAAATATAATTTAGTATAGCCACATTTAGCCTAATATATTTATGTATAGTTAAGTATAATTGAGTTTAGCCAAGTTTAGCCTAAATATCCTACTTTTGCCAAGTCTAACCTAAGTTAGCCTATTTTAGCCAAATATAGTTTAATATAGCCAAGTTTAACCGAAATAATTTTTTTGGTCAAATTTTGCCTAATATAATTTAATTTAGCCAAGTATAGTTTAATATAATCAAGTTTAACATAATATAACCAAGTATAGCGAAGTATAACTAAGTTTAACCTAAATAACTTATTTTTGCCAAGTTTAGCCTAATTTAGCTTAACATAAACTAGTTTAGCCAAATATAATTTATTATTGTCAAGTTTAACCTAATATAGCTTAGTTTAACTTAGGTTAAACTTAAATAGCTTAGTTTAGCTTAAGTAGCCCCAAGGTAGATTAGGTTGCCTAGGTTTAGCCTAGGAACACCTAAATTTGCTTAGAATAACCCATGGAGGTTTTGGGTGGCCTAGGTCAGCCTAAGGAGGCATAGGTTAATCTAGGTTAGAAAAACTTATTCTTTATATCTTTGTGATACCTTCATTTGTTACATAAAAAATGTGGTGGTGAGGGGTTCAAGTCCTCTTACCTTCATCCTATGTGCTTCTTAGGTTCCTAGGGGAATATTAGTGAGGTAGCTTTCCTAGGAGGAGGGTTAGGTGTTTAGCATATAGCCAAGGTTGTTTTAAAAATTAGGTTAGGTTGCCTAGTTTAGGATGCCTAACATAGGGCTCCTAGCCTAATAGGTGGCCTAGGCCAGGTCCCAAGTATCATTATTTGATTAAAAGTTGATTGCCATGTGGCATCATATGATTGGGTAGGAAAAATAAATTTGTTATTCTAGATTGTCACATGTCCACTCATAAATGGTTAATAAAGTTTTGAATTCATTTTAAGCTACCACATGGCAACAAGACATTAATCAAAATAAATTATAATTATATTTGAAAATTAAATTTTGTCCATTGAAGATGTCTTGCAATCATGGAGGACATAATTGCAAATGACATTTACGAGTATGCTATTTTTTATTGTCCTAGTGGTAAATACAACGGGACCATATGGACTAGTAATCATGTAGTCATGACTGATCATATATGTGGTTTAGGATTACAAAAATAGTTGCTTATGTAGTCGTATTTTTCATGTTTTGGTGTAGTGTTATTAGTAGTAATTAGATGATTATTATGATGTCAATTAAGCTAAATATATTCAAAGATTTAACCTCTAACTTGAATAGTTTTTAATATTCAAAATGAACTTTTGATTATTTTGCCCTAAAGGTAATTCATTGATAATATTACCATCAGGTAACATTTTTAGAATTAGCTTTTGATGATTTTGCTTTATAATAGTAATTACATTAGTTAACTTCCATCTATGGTTCAATTCAATTTCAATAATTGCTTTTAACAACTTTTTACACACATGTTATGGATGAATATGGATGGATTTAACTGATGTGAATGATGGATCCATTGAGATATTTATCCTTGTCCAAAATTGGACTAATATTCATCCAAAGTAATGTAATTAGGTGCAAATACACTAAAATGAACAAAAGGCATCAAGGTCAAAATCATTTGGATAATCCAAATATTGCATTTGACACACATATGATGTTATTAATGGGATGGTCTACTTTTTTAATTTTTTGCAATTTGTGTACCTAGTCTATCGTTGTGTCCTTAATATATAACAAATATTGTTGGACTACATTTTGGTTTTATATCATTTATTTTTGCATTCCTATTTTGAAATACATGAGATTGAACAATTTAAGATTCATTTAAAAACACATTTCAATTCATAATTTTCACTTGGCCAAAAGTACATTTTCAAACCAAATACAATTAGATTGTTCATAAACAAATTTCACCAATTTCAAGTTTTTCTTCTTTTTGAATGATCAATATTAATATTATTTCCAATTTTGAAAAACATTGGTGTACGTTTTGTATTAGAAAAAAATGTTTGAAAAAGATTAAAAAAAAAGAATACTATTCATGACAACTATTTGGAACATGGAAAAGAAAATTTGAAACATAATTAATGTGCTTCAAAATTTCAAGAATTGAAACTTTGTAAGTAGTGAAGCCTATTCCAAAAATCAAATTGATAATCCAATTTATTATGCTCTCCTTGTGATTTTTCAAAAACCTAAAATTATAGTTTAAAACATTGTCCACAGACCTTGCATCTACTTTTGCAATGTTTATATCCTACTAAACAAAATGTGGTGATGTGAATGGGTTCATCATTTTTAATAGGATGAATCTAATTACCTTCAAGCAAAATCTTGAAAACTTAAACAATAATATAAATTATTAGTGCTTAATTCCTTCATGCAAATGCTAAGGTAGTGGTTGAAACCAATGTTGTTTGTGCAATTATTCTTGATATATTCTTAGTGAAAGGATAATATATTTATTTACCCATTGCGTAAAGGTATATTAACATTCAAAAATTTCCATCAAGTTAGGGTCCAAAAATATAACAATTAATGTTTTTGCTAAATGGGTAGAGTATGGGTACCTTCAAGCATCATATACACCTTTTTGGGGCAAAAGAATGCATGCTTGCATTTTTATTTATTTAAAAATGAAGCAAAATTACACATTTGGATTTTGTTTTGTTTTTTTTTGGGGGGGGGGAGAGATTAATTATAAGGTCCATTCATGGTTGGGGTTCCAGAAAAAGGTCAAAAGACTCCATGACTTTTTAAAAGTTACTTTTCACAAATGACATTTATATGGAACAAGTTTAAATGAAAAAAATTGAATAATCCAAGATAAAATAATTCGTGTGATGTTGGTGATTTTTCACTTGCATACATAATTCTGCATCAATATTTGGTTTACAAACGAAAACACATAAATTGGTAAAATAAACCTTTAAATGAATTCAATATGGCTTTTCCCATGATTATTTCCTACATGTGGAACTTGTGCTTAGAGCCATTTTTGAGCATAAAAAATATAAATAACTAACCAAATACTTTTTAAAAGAATGATTTCCCTTGTAACCTTTTGCTTCAAAATTTCAACACTTAAAAATTTTCATATGATTTTTTTTTTCATCAAGTTGACCTAATGAATGTGAAGTTGCATAAATGGAAACTTGTTTTTCTTATACAAATAATTTGAAATCAATTGCATTATTTCTTTTATAAAAAACTTTAATACATAGATCTAACCATAAATCAATCAAGGACTTGAAGGAATTTTTACACAAAATTTAATAATTATTTCATTTCTCTAAAACCTTCACTACTTAAAACCATGGTTTTAATGTTATTAACATCACGTTTAAAATAACTATATAATCAGGATCTAGACTAAATTAGTAGTTTGAAATGACTAAATGTGTGCCTCATGACTAACATCGAAAGTAGCAATGTGTATTATAACAAAAAAAATAGCATTTAAGTCAAATCTAACAATATGTTGCAACATAATAAATGTGCGTGCTCACATGGACTTGTTTATGTTGACTAATATGACTAACATGATTGAAATTAATCATAAAGTATGACACACATGATTATTGTGCTATTTTAAAAATGATTTGATAATAATATAATGGAAAAAATCATTTTCTCATTTTTAAAAGTTAATTACAAAACAAATGAAAGTAAATTATACTTCTCATGTTTTCAATTGTTATTCATAATTATTCAAATAACTAAATAATTTAAAAGGTATTATTTTTGAAAAAAAAAGTAATGAAAAAATGGAGTATGAATTTGAAATGTTTTCCCGAGGAACCTAAACCTTTCCCCAATTGAAAATTCTTTGCTCCCCGAGGAAGTTGCCCTTTTCCACAATGAACTTTTCTTACTTTTCATGAAGGTTGTTTTTTTGGAAATTTCACTTGTTCCTTAGGGGATTTTTTTTATTCCCTAGGGATTTCATTTTGCTTCATTGGGAACTTATATTGTCTCTTGGGGCACCTTGTTTGGGACTAACATTTAGTCTTTTTTCCCCTAAGGAAGTTGCTTCTTAAAGGCAACTAACTTTAAAAAATTATGTAAATGTTTTATGTTTTTTTCTCTCCATTTCTTTTGGTGGCAAAAAAAACTTGTAAATTGTTAGTAGGTAGGTAATAAAAATAATCTTTACCTATGTATCAACCATCTATTAATCATTACCTATTTTCCTACCTATCTACCTAAATATACATACTTATTTCTTACAAGATTGGTTACCAAGGTGAAACCAAATATTAAATTAGTTGACATTCATCCACAATTGAAAACATAATAACAGGTATTTAGCGGATGATGCACTAGTGGGTGTTGGTTCGAGACCAGTGGATTATGCATTGGTGGCTAGTAGGTAGGTAGTAAAAACAATGGAACCAATGTTGTTTAAAAGATGTGCAAATACATTTGTTAAGTAAATAAAGCCCTATGGATCGTATGTCTTAGACCTAAAAGGTTGCCAAAATTGTTAGAAAACAATATTTCAAAAGAATTAAAATTTCATTAATTTAATGTTGCAAAAGGAAAACACTAACATAGGAGGTAAATGGGCCCAATACACAAAAGTAAAAGGCATCTCCCATAGGTAGGTAATAAATGTAAATGTCAAAAATCTTCAAACAAACAAAAAATCATCAATGAAAATAGTTCTCAATGAAAGACATTTGATTGTGCCAGTTTAACAAATAATTTTATGATTAGAAAAGTTGATAAACTTGGTAGTAGAGGGGGAACAAAGCTAACAAGAAAACACAATGGTTGAATTCATGGAACAAATTGTTAATAACATTGTGAAAATAAACTACGGCCATTCATTTGTTTAAGAATTTAAATTTTAACTTTAGAAATTACATTTCATATCACAATTGAAATCCAAAAAAGTGGGCCATTCAAGAATCTAAATTTTAATTTTAGAAATTACATCTCATATCACAATTGATGGTGCGCCCTTTGGCTCTTTGATAGACTTCAAATGCAAGTCTAAAATGAAAACAGTGGAAAAGCAAGGAGTCGGGGCACACTCCCTAGCTCATAACACTTTGGGGGGGTAGAGGGGCGTGTTGGAGCTCTGGGATGGGACTAGGAAGAATGACAAGCATTTACTCACTCATTCAAACTTGCACAAACCAAATAACAAGTTGGTTAGTGCATAGTTCAAACACTTTTGGTGCTAAGACTCACCATGGGCAACTTCAAATTCACAAGACTCACCACGGCCCGGACTTGGAGGAGGCCACCACCTTCCCCCTTATAGTATATTATGTGCCTCTCCACAAGGCCCACATCCAAATGACATTTTGTCCCGGGACCCCCAAGTGGGAGTCCCGAAATTGCCAAAGTTGGGATTCCTGTGACTTTGGGGCCCCATAATTTTGTGTGCAAACCTCCGATTGAGACAAAGTCTAAAACAAAGTTGTAGCCCTCATCAAGAACTTTCCAACGGTGTTTCACACACCACCTACACGCAAGGAAATTGGGTTGATTCCTGACTTTTTGTGGTCGGGAGTCAAATTGTCAATTTGACTCCCGACCTTTCTTTTGGACACAAGTTGTGTTTTAAATGTCCAAATGGGTGATGTGAGCCCATTTTAGACATTTAATTTTGGATAAATTTATAATGATATAAAGAATTCTTCAAACCAATGGGTTTTGACCCCTGCAATTTCTCCCTGAAAATTCGGGAGTCCTTCGAAATTCCAATTCCCCAAGTGGGAGTTGCTTCGGGAGTGTGAGGGTTCATTCTCTCACACTCTCCTACATTCCTGAGAGTATAAGATGTGTCTCCCAGGTCTCCTTCTTATCTCGCCTTCTTGCAAGCCCTTTGCCTTGGTCACAAGCCCAAGGTTAGGGTTGCGACAATTAAAGTCTAGAAAAACAGGCCACACTAAACCAACACCCACCAAGGCACCACGAAGGATGGATGGTAAATGATAAGGAAATGATTTGCGTTCTATTGGGTTCCAATTCCTTTGTAAACCATGGTGATTAACTTGGTTGCATTTTTTGGTACTACTTACTTATTAACAATTCACAAGCAAGTTGTTAGTATGTAGGTAGTCAAAACAACCCTTATTGATGTATAAACTATAAACTAGTGTTGATCGGCGTTCACATTTTAGGCTTATCTTGAGGATATCAATAGAAGATATTCCATTTAGAAAAAAAAGATATGTATTTCAAAAAAATATGAAATTTATTACACCATTTGACTACATTTTATTTTTATTTTTTTTTAAAAATTCGGTTATGAATGTGTTGGTTTTCAATTTTTACAAAATGACAGATATGCACAAAGGTTATGCATATCAACCTTTTGATTTTATTATCTACAAAAAAATTAGAATTGATGTGTGTGTTGTGTGCCCATATTGTGCATTAAAATAAAATAATGAGGTGGAAGCACACTAAGGTGGAATATTTTCTGACATATGTGAAGTCCATACTAGTGTCAAAATAAAAGTCCATTTTACATTTTAATAGAATAAATTATATTCCACAAGTCATATGGCAAGGTTAAAAAATTATTTTTTTCACTTCTAAACTTTATCAATTGTAAATAATTGTATCAAAAATTTACATTTAAAAAATGAAAAGTTGAATTATTAATTCAAATGAATAAATAAATTTATAAATAAATTTATATTTCATTGTATATCTCAATTTATGGTTTTTAAAATCTTTCAAAATTGTTTTCCTTTGTAAATGGCATCACATTACTTTTTATGTAAAAAAAAATCACTCAACTAAACATTTTAATAAATATAATGAATCCATAATCATATGATATGGATTGTGATGTAAGGTTTTTGGCATTTCAAAAGTCCAATATGTTATGATAATTCAAAGTCTATTCATGAAATTCACACAATGTGATCATTTCACATCTAATATTTTTTTTATAGTCCTTTTCACATATTATTCAGTTATATTTTGTTCCATGGTTCATGATTGATAATCTAACAAGCAATGACATGATTATGTACCCTACTTTAGTGTGCTTTCACCCAATGATCTATTGCAAAGTGCAAACACTCAATTGCACTCTTGCTTTTGCAAACCCTAATTCCTAAAACCTTAATTCTTAACACCTAAACATTACATGACATAATCCCTAAACCTAATGCATATCCGGATTGTCCATATGTGACTTCCAAGGAAATTTATTCTATCCAGATGCACGAATCTTGACAAGGTTATGCATAATAAAACTTTAATGCTGGGTATCTGACGGTTGTGTATACGGCCAGATATCAAACTGAACCAAAAATCTGGATATGTACGTATACATATCTGGCCACTATCTCAATGCATATCTGAATTTTTCTATATAACCAGACAACACTGCTATAAACCCCTACTTGCCCTAGTAGTTAGTTACCTGTTTTCTTAACTATGTACCTATGTATGAGACTTATTTCGTACAGAATCGGTTACCAAGGTGAAACTAAATATTAACTCAGTTAAGGTTCATCCACAACTGAGTAATATCAGGCATCCAGTCTTTTCGCTCCCTACAGTTCTGCAACACTGGTTTCGGGTTCTAAAAATGTTCAGATCATCCTGGGCCTGGTGTTAAATTGTGTTCCGCGGAAGTCAGAAGATCTTCATTGAGCTGATCTGATAGGTCGCATAACGTTGATCTGAACTCGAGTATGTCAGGAAAACAGCGATGATATAGAACTGAGCTCAGTTGGTTCAGTGATTTACAGAACAACTGTATTGGTTATATGTGTATGAATGGTAGGTAGGATCTATTGGAGTTTGATTGAGCTTTTTGGTGTCTAAAAGACTGAAAAAGTTTCACAAAGCTCCACTCTTCTGGCCACAGTGGACCAGCGCCCACCAGTGTTTTTCGCTCTCCAACTTGTGACGGGCTTGCAGCACGAGACCACGGTAGTCAGCGGGTGATCGATCAGCATCGCGCGTTCTGCCTAACTGTCTTTCTGGAGTATCTAGCTTACATCTCGAAGATTTGAAAGACAGATCCACAGTACGTCTATGGCAAGACAAAACGCAAGTGATTTGGCATAAAGATATAGAACCTTGTTTCATTCGCTAGCCTATTATAAAATCCTAAGTTCCTAACATGAACTCGAACAGAACCTGCAATATTCAGCGACCGAGCTGCAGCAGCTTCAACAATACATGACACAATTCTCTTCTTCAGGTGTATGATGCAGACCCTTCTTTTGCCGAATACGGAGCAATTTTGCAGAGTACGGTGCAAATGAAGAATCTGCATCATAAACCAGACCAAGAAAATTTCAAGAAGTCATTGGCATTCATCCGAGCTGCACTTGCGAAACTTGAATCGGCCGCACATGCATGGAACCATCTCCAGGACTACAGGTACTCTAGAGACAATTCTCTCTCTCTCTCTCTGTGCTCCGGCCAAGCAAGTTGCCGAGGATGAACTTGGCACAAAGTGTATGACCTGCGGAGCGTTCTTATACCAGCCTCCCGTTCCAGCCTTTTTTTTGACTGCCGAAATTTTGTCAAAAAGCGGGATTAATTTTTTTTAATTTAAAAATGAAGTGATTTCGGAGGGTTTCAATAGCCAAAATTGAGGTTAAGAAAAAAGAAAAATCTCCAGAGTTCCATATTTGGTTTTCAATTGTTATCCACAAATATAGAAGGTTGATTAAGCATTTTGTACTTCATATATGGTTTATAGCCAAATTTGGCTAAATGTTTTGTACCGATGATCACTGTTTCTTTGTACATCTTCCTAAGGATGATCGTCACTTAAATCCGGAAAAGAACACCGATGCCAACTGTCATACCTAGGCTCAATCGGATGTAGACTCTAGAGCCTAGAGGTTTGCCATTTAGTGCTTACAGACTTTAACGCCCTGGTTTTCTGCAAAAGAATCAACCAAGTGCAAAAAAGAAACGACAACATTGAGTGAATAATCGCTCTGTGCACTGCAGCGTACAGATCCCCGTCGTCGTTTCCGATTTAACACCCGGAAACAAAAGATCAGTGTTCAAGGCGTCCTTAGCGCACGCATTAGCACAACGTTAGCCATTGGATTAACACACTAGCGGTTCTGGGTCCGCCTCGTCATCCGACATTCACTCATCTTCAACTCCTTTTTCGGGGATTCATTACCTCCGTTTTGCTATTATTGCCGGCGAGTTTTTGTCGTGGTACCTGTGTTTGGCAATCGCTCCCCGGAGCTCTGCAGATTGCCGTCCGCCTGTGCATTATTCTGGTGTATGCGTTGTGTCCAGAGTCCGGCGTGTGAATTGCCCTCATACATTGCTGCCCTCATGCGGTGTGCGCTTAAATCTCGGTCGCTCCGTCCACACTACGTCGCTTATTTTAACACCATGCTTTTGTGGTGCCCACATTCACACTCGCATGTTCAAACACTACTAACAAAAAGTACCTAATTTGGTTGCTTACTAACCCGACATCTAGCTTGCGATTTCTTTTCGGGCTGAATTTCACCTCAGTGGTTCCCCCCTCAAGGGGCCTACACAAAAAGTCTCAGGGAATGAAGGCTGAACTTTTCAAGAACTTTTTAAGCCTTTTTCCATTCTTGACCTCCCAAAAATCGGTAGCCAAAAGGTTGCATTGAGAAGCACAATTCACATTTATATTAGACTACCTAGGGCTGGAAGGCCAGAGTGAACAGTAAACCAGTACCACCTTGTAATTGTGTCTGTACCATAGCTACCCACACTGGTTAGTTAGATGTACTAACCAGCCACATGTATCTATCTAACTAGTAGTGTCATCCAAGTGTCTTAAGGCCATGCCACACTTAGTGGTAGGCCATTTTTTTCCCCCCTCTGCCTTTGACGATAGTGACAGGTGCTATGACTAAACCTTTTTCCCTTAAATTTAGGAAATTAGCTTTCCTACCTTGTTTTCCTTTGTGTCCACACCTACCACATCAAAAATGGCACTCCAAAAAAGTTACGTGTCTTTTCCAAATTTGTGGCCACACTTGAGTGTAATGGTATGTAGCTTTTTGGCTTTTTCATCGTTAGCAAATTGTGGCCCAACACCTCACCTTTAAACCCCTAAACCCTAAAGCTTATCAGTAGTCTCTCCTTGCTCTTACGCTTTTGGTGTTATCTATGCTCTTGCGTTTTTTACACTCTTTGTGCTCTTGCACTCTTTGTGCTCTCAAGCTCTTTACGCTCTTGTGCTTTCTATGCTCTTTGTGCTCTTGCACTCTTGCATTATATGTGAATTCTATGTTCCTATGTTCTCATCTTCTCTTGTGTTTTGTGCTCCTACTTTGATCTCAAATGTTGTTTCTCCTTGCTCTTGAGCTTTATGCTCCAATTAGCTCTTATATACTCTTTCCATTGCTTTTATGCAAGCGCAAGAATTCACAAGTTCAAGCTCATCATTGAGTTTTTTGCAAAAATCCAAGTAATTTTTGACGTGCTCCCAAGTCCTTAGTTAGCCCCAAGTTGGGGTTAAGTCACTCAAGTTGTGGAATTTCTGGGACTCGGGGCACGCTCCCAGCTTCTAGCATTAAAGGAGGTGAGAGGGGTGTGCTGAAAGCTCCGGGATTAGACTAGGAAGAAGGACAAGCTTACTCAATTATTCGGTCTCGCATCCAAATCCAACCAACAAGTTGGTTAGAACTCATTCTGCACACTTTCAATGTTGGGACAAGCCACAGGCGACCTTGGACTCATTTGACTCACCATGGCCCGGACTCAGGAGAAGCCACCACCTTCCCCCATATAATATTCTCTACAGCTCTCCACCACACTTACATCCAAATGGTTCTTTTTCTCGGGACTCCCAAAGTGGAGTCTCGAAACTGTCCCGGTTT